>Ga0265295_1001640_pt1 | contig 38505 bp, 35 predicted proteins | sample Munlansysbiofilm_FD_192503 | JGI IMG/M metagenome (GOLD analysis project Ga0265295, IMG submission 192503) | Leachate microbial communities from a municipal landfill in Southern Ontario, Canada - Methane capture system biofilm | ecosystem: Engineered > Solid waste > Landfill > Unclassified ... | reverse complement strand
AGAGGGGCATGCGGCACCCATTTTCTGGTGGCGTCCGAATGGCGAGGGACAAGGTGGCTATCTCCGTTCATCGACGACCCGTTGGCCGGGCATCGTCGCTGCTGTTGATCTATTGCCGACATGGTTGGTGTCCTTTCAAGCATTGCCGACCTGGGAAAAGCTTGCTGACCGCCTGCCCTCTCCCCCTTTTTTAGAAGGCGCAGAGATTGAAACGATCTCCAGCGATGTATCGAGCCGCCTCACACCCCTCGAACGTCTCTTTATCCTCCATCGTGTCCGTCCGGCCGTCTTAAATGGCTATTTAAAAGTGACGACGCTGGCCCTCGTCTTTTCCGCAATCTATAGGTTGTTACCGCGTTCGTTCCATTCTTTTGTGCTATCTCGTCTCATACGTTTATTAATTGTTTTTGCTTTGGTTGGTCCCGTCAGCCTTCTTTTTTTAGGTGCACTTTGGCACGCTGGTCTATTGGAACTGGCGCATTGGCAGACACCTGCGCCTTATCTCAGCTGGATGTTTTTAAGTGCGTTGTTATTTTTCTTTCTTTGGCAGAGCATCGGCACATATGGTGCTTTTTTCACGTACAGTCTCATCGTTTTTCTTTTTTTAATCGCCAATCAGTTTCAAGATGACTCTTGGATACGTTACAGTGTTTTTGGGTACGATCCGTTCGTCGGTGCCCGTTATTATGGGATCGGGAATGAATTGATGGGTTATGTGAGCGGTCTGGGGATGCTGCTCATCGGTCTTCTGAAACGTCGGCGTCTTCATCCTTTCATCCCTTGGGCGGTGTATGGGCTTATATTGGTTTATTTGGCGGCTCCTTTTTTAGGAAGCAATGTGGGCGGGACGTTGGCCTGGCTGATGCTTCTCCCGTATGTCGCTTTTGAACCAGCGTCTTTGAAAGGAGAAGCGGTTCAACGATCGCGTCGTCTGCGACCTTTTTTCATAAAGGGCAGTCTTCTTATCGGCGGTATGTTGGTTCTCCTCTGCTTTTTCGTCGTTTTGCACGGCCGTTTTGAAACATCCCCGACGCATCTCACACGCTTGATCGATCGGTTATGGGCCGATGGGTGGGCACCTTTTTGGGAGATAGCGCTGCGTAAATGGCAGATGAACTGGAAGCTTGTTCGATATTCGACGTATTCGCTGGTTTTTTTAGTCAGTTTTTTCATAAGTATGGTTTATCGGCTCTGGCTTTACCGTCATAAAAAGCTTTATCATACTGTTTTTGATGGTGTATTGGGGGTGAGTCTGGTCAATTTTTTTGTCAATGATTCTGGGGTGGTCGCGGCGGCGATGGGTTTATTATTTTTTGTTTTTCCGCTTTTCGTTTGTCGTCATCTTTAGGATTGATGGCATATCCGCACAGAGAACCGTAGGATGAAAGGGATGTCGTAAGATGAACGGGGAAGACGTCGGTGCCTTTAAAAAAGCACTGCGCCAGGCGATGATGAAAAAAAGACAAGCCCATCTTTCTGAACGCCCCTCGCGTTCAGAGCGTATTATTCAGCACATCGTACTGAGTAGCATTTGGCAAACCTCACGTGTCGTCGCTCTTTTTTATCCGATGCCTGAAGAAGTCGATGTGTCCCCACTTTTGACTGGTGCTGTGCTTCGTTCGGATACCTCTCATGATTCAGACAAACCGTTGATCTTATTGCCAAAGATCAAAACGCGCGATACAGCGCTTGATTTTTATCCATACCATGCGCAGGGCGCCTTAAAAAGACATCGTTTTGGACTCATCGAACCGAACCCTGGACCGGATGAGGCACCTTATCCGCTCCATGATGTTGATCTCGTGCTCATACCCCTTTTGGCTGTGGACTGTCACGGCACGCGGCTTGGTTACGGTGGTGGGTATTACGATCGCACGTTGCCACTGATGAAACGCGCATTTCGCTTGGGTGTAGCATTTCATTACCAGCTGGTTCCAGAATTGCCTCGGGCCCCTTGGGATATTCCACTACAGGCGGTGGTGACCGACGACGGTTGGTTTGAGATTCCTTGTTAAATTCGATACAATGAAAAGTGAAAGCATCTAGATGACAAGTAGAATGTCAGTAGGCGATAACAGGGGGCGAATGAATACATTGTGGCGCGTAGGTATCATCTGGTGTAGTGATCGTGGTGCACGTGGTGAGCGGGAAGATTTAAGTCGAGGTATTATTACAGAGATTGTTGGCAAACATTTTGGGGGAGAGGTCATCGATTATCGGGTTGTCCCAGATGAGATTGAGACGATTAAAGAGACGATGATCGAAATGATCGAACGCAAAGATGTCGATCTCATCATAACAACGGGTGGGACGGGCTTGTCTCCGCGCGATGTCACGCCAGAAGCAACGCTGCAAATCGTTGACCGTGTCATTCCGGGGTTTGCGGAAGAAATGCGCCGCCGGGCTTCGCAAATATCGGCCAATGAACTCTTCACGCGCGCTGTGATCGGTACGCGTAAGGCGACGCTCATTATCAATTTGCCTGGGGCGCCGCGTTCAGCAGAAATATGTTTAAGTTCCATTGTCGATTTTATTCAACCAGCGTTAGAACTTCTTGTCGGTAAACATCCTCGGACGGTGTAAAAAATTCTTTATCGAGGCACTTGCATTTTACAGTTGAACCTATTATCATAAGTAGTGGTGTTAGCACTCGATGCTGGTGAGTGCTAACGAAACTGACGAAGGAGGGAAAACACATGTTACGTCCTCTTGGTGATCGGGTGATCATTGAACCCGCGTCTAAAGAAGAAAAGACAGCGAGCGGCATCGTCCTGCCGGATACGGCTAAAGAAAAGCCGCAAGAAGGTCGTGTAGTAGCTGTTGGGCAAGGGCGCATGGAAGATGGTAAGCGCGTCCCGCTCGATGTCAAAGAAGGTGACCGCGTCATTTTTTCTAAATACGCCGGCACCGAAGTCAAATACGATGAGAAAGAATACTTGATCCTGCGGGAATCCGATATTCTCGCCATTATCGAGTAAGCATACTTAAGCGATCGTCGCCTATAAGGTGTGACGTTCGACCGAACATCATTTACAAAGGAGGGTTTTTCCGTGGCCAAAGATATTCGTTTTGGAGAAGACGCTCGTCGTGCGATGCTCCGCGGTGTTGATGCGCTCGCTGATGCGGTCAAGGTAACACTTGGTCCTAAAGGGCGCAACGTCGTTTTGGAGAAAAAATACGGTTCACCGCTGATTACCAATGATGGTGTAACGATTGCTAAAGAAGTTGAGCTCAAAGATCCCTATGAAAATATGGGTGCACAACTCGTCAAAGAAGTTGCCACGAAGACCAACGATGTCGCTGGTGATGGAACCACCACAGCAACGGTCTTAGCGCAAGCCATGATTCGTGAGGGCTTGAAAAATGTCACTGCTGGAGCCAACCCGATGGTCATTCGTCGTGGTATTGAAAAAGCCGTGGCCAAAGCGGTCGAAGAAATTAAGAAGATCGCCAAACCAGTCGAAGGCAAATCATCCATTGCGCAAGTCGCAGCGATCTCTGCCAACGATGAAGAAATCGGTAAACTGATCGCTGAAGCAATGGAGAAAGTTGGTAACGACGGAGTTATTACCGTTGAAGAATCCAAAGGGTTTCAAACGGAATTGGATGTCGTCGAAGGGATGCAGTTTGATCGCGGCTATGTCTCTCCGTACATGGTGACCAACACCGACCGGATGGAAGCCGAACTTGAAAATCCTTACATTCTCATCACCGATAAAAAAATCTCTAGCATTCAAGACATCTTACCGCTCTTAGAAAAAGTTGTACAACAAGGCCGTCAACTCCTCATCATCGCCGAAGATGTTGAAGGGGAAGCGCTGGCCACGCTCGTTGTGAACAAACTCCGCGGAACCTTTACAGCTGTTGCTGTCAAAGCGCCTGGATTCGGCGATCGTCGGAAAGCGATGCTGGAAGATATCGCCATCTTGACAGGTGGTCAGGTCATCACCGAAGATCTAGGGCTTGAACTTAAATCGGCACGCATCGATCAACTCGGCCGTGCCGCTCGCGTCGTCGTTACCAAGGAAAACACGACGATTGTGGAAGGCGCTGGCGATAAAGCGAACATCAACGCGCGCATTAAATCGATCCGTCAACAGATCGAAGAGACCACATCCGAATTCGATAAAGAAAAGCTTCAAGAGCGTCTGGCCAAACTTGCTGGCGGTGTAGCGGTCATCAAGGTTGGTGCGGCAACGGAGACCGAACTTAAAGAGAAGAAACTGCGCATTGAAGACGCTTTGAATGCAACGCGCGCTGCCGTCGAAGAAGGGATCGTCGCTGGCGGTGGTACAGCGTACGTGAATATCCTCAAAAACCTCACCGATCTTCAAGCGGATGGTGACGAACAAACAGGCATCAACATCGTGCTGCGCGCTTTAGAAGAGCCGGTACGACAAATTGCGGAAAATGCTGGTGAAGAAGGCTCGGTCATCGTCCAACGCCTCAAAGGGGAGGCTGCCAATGTTGGCTTTAACGCTGCCACCGGTGAATGGGTCGATATGTTCAGCGCGGGTATCGTCGATCCGGCGAAGGTGACCCGTTCTGCCTTACAAAATGCTGCTTCTGTGGCCATGATGTTCCTCACGACCGAAGCTGCGATTACGGAAATCCCGGAAAAAGAACCGGCGATGCCAAACCCCGGCATGGGCGGCATGGATATGATGTAATGTAAGCTGGCGCCGGCGTCCAGAATGCTCAAATAACGAGCCAACCCCTCTTGGAACGTTCCAAGAGGGGTTTTAGATTTAATGGCAGCGATTTATGACAGGGCACGATGGATGGCTTCTGTAAGCGCTTGTTCGACGCGTTCTGCTAAAGCCATCAGCGATGCGTCATTTACAAGGTGCATCAATACGGTTGGCCGCGGCAAACCGACATGGGTTTGCCCGTCTCTTTCGTATACAACGATTTTACAGGGCAGAAAATATCCAGCGTGCAGATTGGTTTCTAGCGCTTGACTTGCCTCATGGGGGTTACATACTTCAAGAACGCGGTAAGCACCGCCGTCATAGGAGACACCTTTTTGCTGTAAGGTGTGAGGGATGTCCATCTGCCAGAGAATACCAAACCGTTTCTCTTTGAGTGCATGTTCTAGCGCTTGAAGCGTTTCATCAACAGATTTGGACGTTTGCATGGTATAATGAAATTCACTCATTTTTTACGCCACACCGTGACATAAACGCGCGATATGGCGCGGACACCTCCTTTGGTCGTTTTGATATAGTTGCCAGAGGCTATGAAAAAAGGTACAGGGAAAACCCCTATACCTCATATGGTATCGTACTTGTCACAAAATGTCTATATCATCCCAAAATGTCCAGCCATATTTTAATAGCTGTTGATAAAATAAGAACTGCCAAAATCCCCTGCAACACTTTAGTATGCACTTTACCGCTCAAACGAGCGCCGAGCGGTGCGGCGAGGATGCTTGCGACAACCATGATGAGCGACTCCCAAAAGAGGACTTGGCCGGCCATGATTTTACCGACCGTCGCGCCAATGGAGGAAATAAACGTCACGGCCAAAGACGTGGCAATCGTCATACGCGTAGGAATCTTCAACACGACGAGCATGACAGGAACGAGAATAAAAGCGCCGGCAGCGCCAACAATGCCAGAGGCCAATCCGACGATCAAAGCAGATACGCTGGCCAGGGCTTTATTATAGCGAACTTCATGAAGAGGGATATCATCGAGACCGCGTTTAGGGACGAACATCATCACGGCAGCGATGGTCGCCAGCACGGCATAGACGAGGTTGATGTCATCATTGGATAAGAATTTGCTACCATAAGCGCCGCCAAAACTACCGATGATGACGCTGACACCCATCAAACCGATCAAAGGCCAGTTCAAAACATCCGACTTACGGAGCGCAAAGACGGCGGAGAAAGTCGCAAAAAACACTTGCACCGCGCTGATCCCCGATACTTCTTGTGCGGTGTATATGCCGACACCCAAGAGCGGGGGAATATAAAGCAGCATGGGGTATTTGATGATCGAACCGCCGATGCCGACCAAGCCTGAGATAAACGACCCGATAAAGCCGATAGCAAAAAGCGTTAGAATTAAGGCTAGGCTGAGTGTCATTTTTTATCCCCTTTACCCAAAAAAGATACCCACTGCTCATACCTGAGCTGTGGGCGTGCCATTGACGTTGATCACACGGTATGCTTTGGTTTACTCAATGTCTCCATCCCAGCTGATCATGCCGCCCAGCATATTTTTAACCTTTGGAAAGCCATTTTGGACCAAAAATTCGGTGGCAAAATGTGAGCGGTTGCCGCTGCGGCATACCAGAATGGTTTCTTTGTCTCGATCAATTTCATGTAATCGTTGGGGTAGCTCAGAGAGTGGAATATGTTTGGCGCCCGGAATCTTTCCCATGGCCACTTCCATGGCTTCACGAACATCGAGTACAACGATGTCATCACCTGATTCGAGGCGTTGCTTCACTTCTTCTGGGGTTACTGTCTCAACACGGACACGTCTTTCGAACATGATACCGCCTCCTTTGTATACCATACGGGGTATAGATCGTTATAACTATGATTATAGTGGAAATCTCCAAGGTGTCAAGGTGTTGGTGTCTTATAAAGTTCTTTCTATCATAAGAAGAACAAATCAAGCCCATCATTTTTAACTATGATACCGTTTACAAAATCTTTATCATATCTTAAAATATCCTTGATGAATTCTTAACAAAGTTATGCTATAATCATGATCGTGTGTAAAGAAGTTGCATCCGTGGGGTGCACAAATATGATTAAGGGAGGAACATGCATTGTTCAAACGCTGGAGTTTTTTTGCTTTAGCGCTCGTTTTACTCGTTGCTATGGCAGCTTGTGGGGGGAAAACGGATAACACATCGACGGGTGGAGGAACATCGGACAACGCCGCTTCGACGGATCAGGCTCAACAAGAACCAACCATCACACAGCTTACCGTAGGTTTTGTTCCTTCTCAGGAAGCAGAGAATTTAGAAGCAAAAGCTGAACCGCTTGCCAAATTGCTTTCCGATCAGCTTGGCGTACCGGTAAAAGTTTTTGTCTCTACAAATTATAATGGTTTGATTGAAGCGATGGGTTCTGGTAAGACCGACATCGGCTTTTTAAACCCGGCTGGTTACGTGACTGCAAAAGAAAAAGGCTATGCCGACGTGCTTTTAAAAGCTCTGCGTCATGGATCAGATTCGTATCGTGCGCAGTTTGTCGTATTAAATGATTCGCCGATTCAATCCATCGACGATATCAAAGGGAAAAAGGTCGCATTTGTCGATCCGCAATCGACATCCGGCTATATCTATCCTTCGGTTGTATTAAAAGAACACGGCATCGATCCGGAGACAGATGTGCAAGCGACGATGGCCGGAGGGCATGATAAAGCGATCTTGGCCCTTCTGCGTGGAGACGTCGATGTGGCAGTTAGTTTCGATGATGCGCGCACCATCGTTGAAAAGACCGATCCGGATGTGATGAACAAGACGCGCATTCTCGCTTATACAGAAAACATTCCAAACGATACAGTCTCTGTCCGTGCGGACATGCCAGAGGCATGGAAACAAAAAATTAAGGACGCTTTTTTAGCCATCGCTGAAGATCCGGAAGGCAAACAAATTATTAAGGATATCTACAGTCATGATGGGTATGCCGAAGCCCAAGACAGCGACTTTGATGTCGTCCGCAAAGCGAACGAAATGATGAACAAATAATCTAGAACGCGTAAACACTTGTGGCACTTATCATTGAAGAACGGATATGGTCAAAAAGACCATATCCGCCTTCTTCGTGTTTGACTAACTTGAGAACATATTTTGATGATCGATGGGTCTATGAGGGGGATCGGAGTGATCGAATTTCGTGATGTACACAAAGTATACCCCAACGGTACGGTTGGTCTCAAAGGCATCAATCTCACCATTCATCGTGGAGAATTCGTTGTCATTGTCGGACTATCGGGTGCTGGGAAATCGACGCTTTTGCGTTCGATCAATCGGATGATCGATATTACGCAAGGAGAAATATTCATTGATGGCAAGTCCATCACGCGGGCGAAAGGGCGCAACCTGCGTCGTCATCGACGTGATATCGGGATGATTTTTCAAAGTTTTAATTTGGTCAAACGGATGAGCGTACTCAATAACGTCTTAAGCGGTCGTGTCGCTTATCATCCTACGTGGCGTACCCTTTTAGGATGGTACCCTCGAGCGGATGTGGAGATCGCTTTCGATGCACTCAGGCGTGTGAATATTCAGGAAAAAGCGTTTGAGCGTGCGGATCAATTGTCCGGCGGTCAACAACAACGCGTAGCGATCGCTCGGGCACTCGCCCAACAACCGAAAATCATTTTGGCAGATGAGCCGGTGGCCAGTCTGGATCCGGTGACGACCGATATGATTATGAAAGATTTAAAACGGGTCAATCGTGAACTCAGGATGACGACGGTCGTGAATCTTCATTTTGTCGATTTGGCGCGTGCCTTTGCCGATCGTATTATCGGTCTACGGGCGGGGGAAGTCGTTTTTGACGGGCCGGTGCACGAAGCAACCGACGACGTGTTTGAACACATCTATGGACGAGCCCTCCGTGAAGAAGATCGAAAGTTGGAAGGAATGAGTGCCTATGGCGCTTCGTAATACGGAGCCGACTCAAACCGGTCTATCGACCTTGCCTCAACCACCCAAGCAACTTAAAAAAAACCTATCCCGCATGCTTTGGACTGCATTGTTCTTGGTCACAATCGTTGGCGCGGCTTGGCATACGGAAAGCGATCCACGGCAACTGGCGATGGGCTGGCCCAATATGTGGCGGCTGTTATCCCAATTTTTAACACCGGATTGGGTCTATATGAAAAAAGTGCTTCCGGCAGTCTATGAAACGATCCGTATGGCCATTGTCGGTACGACAGTTGGAGCCATCATCGCCATCCCCATCACCTTACTCGCTGCACGCAATGTTACGAAAAATAGATTCTTCGTTTTTTTGAGTCGAACCTTTATGAATTTGATCCGCACGATTCCAGAGCTTCTTTTTGCTGCTATTTTTGTGGCGATAGTTGGCATTGGCGCAGTCGCAGGGATTTTGGCCATTATCTTTTTTTCATTTGCGATTATCGCTAAGCTGACCAGTGAATCTCTGGAGACGATCGATTCTGGACCATTGGAAGCGATGACGGCGGTCGGTGCGAGTCCATTAACTTGGATTCGCTATGCTGTTATGCCCCAGATCTTACCAGCTTTTATTTCGTATACTTTATATGTGTTCGAGATTAACGTGCGGACAGCTGCTGTGCTGGGCTTGGTAGGTGCTGGTGGGATCGGGGTCCCCCTCAACACAGCGCTTGCTTTTTTGCAATATGACCGTGCGGCGAGCATTATATTATTGATCTTCCTTGTGGTGCTTCTCATTGAAGCTTTAAGCGGCACTTTAAGGAGGCGACTCATATGACCACAACATCTTTGCCCAAAGCACCGAACGTCTGGCGACGGCGAATGCGCACCGGTGTGATCATCTTGGTGCTTGCAGTGATCTACGGCTGGTCGTTCACGGATTTAAGCCTCAATACGAAAGGGTTTGCGCAAGGTTGGCTGATCACGAAAAATATATTTAAAGGTCTGTTTTCTCCAGAATGGTCGTATAGTGGAGAAGTGCTCATGCGCTTGTTTGAAAGTATTGAGATGGCTTGGTTGGGGACCTTTATTGCTGCTATTTTAGCGATCCCTTTCGGCTTTTGGGCGGCTTCACACAAAGGTCACACCTATTCCATTGGGCCTTTGAGCGGGAAGTGGGTTTTAAGCGCCATTCGTACGTTTCCGGAGATCATCTTAGCGGTGGTGTTCATCGTTGCTGTCGGTCCGGGAGCCTTTGCTGGTATTTTGGCGTTAGGTGTCCATTCGATCGGTATGCTCGGTAAACTTTATAGCGAGGCGATTGAAAATATTGACCCGGGACCGATTGAGGCACTGGAAGCGGTCGGCGCAAACAAATTGCAGATCTTGTGGTATGCCATCTTACCGCAGGTTTTACCAGAATTTGCTTCATTTGCCATCTATCGCTTTGAGATCAATGTTCGTGCAGCGACGGTTTTAGGGATCGTCGGTGCCGGCGGGATCGGGACACCGCTGATTTTTGCCTTACAAGGGTATGCTTGGTCGCGCGTTGGTATCATTATGCTCGGCATTATCGTTGCTGTGATGATCATCGATGGTTTGAGTGGGTATATTCGATCCCGGCTTGTGTGATGCTTTTGGATGGTTGCCCCGTCGTAACAGTGACGATGATCTATCAAGATATTCAAGATCTACAGTAAAGGCCTGAGCATTTTAAGGAGGCGAGGATGGTTGGCTCACCGCTTTGACCCACGACATGCAGATAAACTGTTAAGTGCTGAACGACACGCGCTGCTTCCCCCGGATACGCTGCTTGATTTGTTGGATGTGCAGGAAGGGGATGTCGTCCTCGATCTCGGTGCTGGTCCTGGATTTTTTACACTCCCTGCCGCCAAACGGACGAACGTACCCGTATATGCCCTTGATATCGCTCAGGAAATGCTCATGCTGACCTTGGAGCGGGCTAAGGCAGAAGGAATCACACACATTCATCCGCTTCATGCGGAAATGCACGCTATTCCACTCCCGGATGCTTCGGTGACGCGCGTTTTGGCCTCAACGGTTTTACATGAGACCAACCGGTTGGAAGAAACTTTAAGAGAGATACGGCGTGTCCTTATGCCTAGGGGAAGGCTGATGGTGATTGAATGGGACGCGCAAGCGATGGCTTATGGGCCTCCCCTTCATCATCGTCTCCCTAGAAAGAACTTAGAAGAACGACTGTCCTCCCTTGGTTTTTCTGTTGAAGATCATCCGTGGCCACCATATTATTACATCCTGCTTGGAGAACGTCGTGCCTCATCTTGACAATCCTGATGGGCAAGAGATCGTTTGTAACATGACACTTTGAATATGACGTTTGCGGATCCAATGCGATAGTCAATATGTCTTAGGACGATGTGATAAAAACATCGTCCTTTTTTCCTATTGCGTCGAAAAAAGTCGAAGTTTATACTATAAATTGTGCGCTGTAATTATTTTGTGAACAAAAGTAAGGAATTTGTATTTATATAATAAACAATTCCCATTTGCTGCTTCCATAAATGAAGCGAATGCTCATATTACTTGGAGAGAAGGTCTGTGATGCATGGAGCATCTTCAGCTTAGGCAACGCATCGGTATGTTGGTTGTCATTGTACTAGGGTTCAGCGTTTTTCTTGTGCTCATTGAAATGTCGCTCACAGGTTTTGAACATCTGTGGGCTTGGGTGATTGTTCTTTTTCCGCTGCTTCTCGCTGCAGGATGGTTTGGGTTACGAGGAGCGTTAAGTACCTTTTTCTTCTTCTTTTTGTTACACATCGCGTTGTGGATACGCTATGGGATGAGGCGCGGACCGTTTGTCGAGACATTGAGTCGTTTTGTAGAAATTAGTTTATTTATGTTGATTTTTTCTTTGTTGAGTGGCTGGTTGATGGAGCGATTGATTGGAGCGCGAAAAGAAGCAGAAGCATTGGCCATACGTGATTTGACGACGGATGTCTATAATCATCGTTATTTAGAGTATGCGCGATTGAAACAAAGTGCCTTAATGAATCAAGCCTATATGCTTCTTTATATCGATATCGATCGGTTCCAATGGATCAACAGTTTATACGGTCATGAGACGGCTGATGTCCTACTAAAAGCATATGCTCAACGTCTAAAAGAAGCGCTCATCAATCCGCGTATTTTAGGTGTCGCAAATCGCCCAAGAGGGTTTGTGGTCCGTCATGGCGGAGATGAGTTTTTGGTATTTGCACCTTTCGATGATCAATTCAAAACGCGTTTAAAAGCGTTTCATGTCTTTATGCGTGAACCTTTTCACTTGGGTGATGGCGAAATAAGTGTATTTTCTACGATCGGTGTGGCTATATGTGCAACGGGAGGATGGTGCCTGGAACAATTGCTAGAAGAAGGGATGGTTGCTTTGCAGGCAGCCAAACGTTTTTCACCGGGGGAGATCAAGATCTATGAGCCCGAATTTGATGATGAGCCGGTTTTGCGGCCTGCAGAATGGGAACAAGATATTAAAAAAGCCGTGAAGCGCAGGGAGTTTTTCCTCGTCTATCAACCGATTGTTCATGTGTTCAGTAAAAAAGTGACGATGATCGAAGCGCTCTTACGTTGGCGTCATCCGCTCCGTGGTCAGGTGTCCCCTGCTCAGTTTATTCCTTTGGCCGAATCGCTCGGGCTTATGCCGGAGATTGGTGTGTTTGTTTTACGAGAAGCTGTTCAATTCCTCGATTTTTTGAGAACGAGGCAAGACGGTTCTGCCGATCAAGTGTATATAAGCGTGAATGTCTCGCGTGCACAGCTTAAAGCACCAGACTTTTTAGAATCGGTCAAACAAGCGTTGCGCGGGTATGAGCAGTATTTTCCATTTTTAATCATTGAACTCACAGAAAGCGTGGAGCTTACCATTGACGCATCTGTCGTTGATACCGTTCAGGCGCTCAAAGCATTGGGCATAAAAATATATCTAGATGATTTTGGATCGGGATATACATCGATCCGCCAACTTCTCGAATTACCTGTCGACGGTTTGAAGCTTGATCGATCGCTGCTCGTTGGGTATAGCGAGCGAAGTCGACAGATTGTACAAGCGCTCGTGAATTTAGCAGAACGATTGCAGCTAGATACAGTGATAGAAGGCGTCGAGTCGTTGGAGATATGTGAGGACATACGCATCACAGATCGTTTGTATCTGCAAGGTTATATCATTTCGCCGCCACTTGCATCGAATGAATTTTTATCACGAATCACAAGCATTGAACAAACCATCCAACACATGATGTTTCCATCCATCATTTGATGTTTTCGACTTCTTTTCGCCGTGTCAACGGTCTAAAGGTGTCTGGAAAACTCAATCCCTGCTCTAAACCTTTTCCCAATGTCTGCCGATACGAAGAGTAGACAGATTTGGGAAATTTTTTGTGCTCGTTTTGGGTGAGAAGGAGGGATCAATGTGCAGATTGGACCCATTCGTGAACCTATGGTGGGGCAGCCAACAGGACGGGTCGAACGTATTCAAGATATTCAGTCTATAGGAGAGCGCGTTACGGGATCAACTGCTGGATCGGAAGATACGCAAGCGGCTATGAATCGTGCGGAGCGACTTTCGGAACAGGAAGTAAAAAAGGTTGTAGATGGTATGAATGTCATTTTGGAACGTGGTGGGTCTCATCTTAAATATGCATATCACGATCAATTAGGGGAGTATTATGTCGAGATCATCGATGATCGCACCAATGAAGTGATCAAAGAGATTCCGCCTAAACGATGGTTAGATCTCGTGGCCACGATGTGGGAACAGCTTGGTTGGATCATCGATAAAAAACTATAAATTCGCTCATCATGATAGATGAAGGCATTGGAAAGGGTGGTAGATGTGTTCCCGGTCAGTGGTAACACCTCGAATAATGATATCGGTGATGTGCGCCGCTTTTCAGGTCTCGTCTCAGGTCTTGATACAGAGGCGATCGTCTCCAAACTCATGCAAGCCGAACGTTTACCACTTCAAAAGCTGTTACAACAAAAACAGTGGTTGAACTGGCAGCGCGATGCTTATCGCGAAGTCAATCGCAATTTATTAGAGGTGCGTTCTAAGCTTGCCGACTTAAGGCTGAGTGGAACATTTTTAGCGCAGTCGGCACAGAGCACGCGTGAGGATCTGGTCCATGCCACCGCCGCTGGGGGGGCTCTTCCCGGACAGCACGAGGTTCGTGTTACGCAGTTGGCACAGCCAGCACGCTTGATCGGTGCATCCATCTCTGCTTCTACGGGAGCGGTACAGCTTTCAACACCCCTTACGGATCTAAACGATGCATCTGGCGCGGCCCTAGGCCAAGGGATCTATGCGTTTACCCTTGGGGTGTACGACGATGTGAACCAGACCGCTCGATATGCTACGATTACCATCGATAATTCATCTGGTACGCGGACGATCAAAGATGTCATCGACGCGATCAACAATGCAAAAAGCGGATCAGAACCCCTTGGGGTTAAAGCGATGTTTGATGACATGACAGGAAGAATCGTCTTACAAACGCTTACGAGCGGCCCATATCAGCTTACGGTGGAAGATGAAGCGACCAGTGCTTTTCCTTTAACCCAAGTGCTAGGCATTGCGACAACCACCAATCCAGCGACCAACCAACCATACGCCGAACACATTCAAAAAGGCCAGCAAGCCATTGCGATCATCGATGGGGTGACCGTTACCTCTTCAGATAACCAATTGACAGCTTTTGGCATTCGTTTTGATCTTAAAGGCATCACCCCCGCGAACACGGCTGTCACGGTGACGGTTGCCCCGGATACACAAGGCGTGATCGACAAGATTAAAAATTTTGTGGAAACATACAATACGCTGCTCGGAGATTTAAATCAGCGTTTAAGTGAACCGCGCTATCGGGATTATCCGCCCCTTACAGATGAACAAAAAAAAGCGATGACCGATAAACAAATTGAACAGTGGGAAGAAAGAGCGCGAAGCGGTCTTTTGTCGCGTGATATGACGCTTGATCGCATCGTCTCAGATTTACGCATGGCGCTTGTGACACCCGTTGATTTGGGTGGCGGACGGTCGATCAGTCTTTCTGAAATCGGCATTACGACAGGGAGTTACTGGGAAAAAGGAAAGCTTTTGCTCGATGAACAAAAATTGACTGAAGCGCTTCTGCAACGTCCTGACGAGGTAAACGCCCTTTTTTCTCAGAAGTTAACCAATCCTTCGCCTGCCAGTAACCGCCAGCCGCTTCACCCTGAAAAGGGCATTGGTGTTCGACTGTACGAACTCCTCGGCGATAGTATGGACCGACTCGTACAAAAAGCCGGGCGGGATAGTATCTTCGGGGCAGATCAAAGTGCGATCGGGGCACAAATCAAATCGCTGGATGGAAGAATTGATGGCTTTGAACGCCGTCTTAAAGCGATTGAAGAGCGATACTGGCGCCAGTTTACAGCGATGGAAAAGGCCATCGAACGTGCCAACATGCAAAGTGCTTGGCTCATGCAGCAATTTGCTAATGGCTCTTAAAAGGTTCTTTGGCGAAACCGATGCTCACGTCTGACCACAGAGCGCAAAGAGCGCAGGACAATTGAGAGAAGGGGTTAATGATGGGTTACGAGATGATGCAAAAGTATCGCGAGCAATATCTAGAAACACAGGTACAGACGGCGTCACCGCAAGAACTTGTGCTCATGCTCTATGACAGCGCGATTAAACAAGGTCGGATGGCTTGCCGGGCGATTGAGAAAAAAGACTATGAAAAAAGTCACCGATCCCTCGTGCGGATGCAAGATATTTTGCATGCTTTAATCGATGGATTGGATCATACCATTCCGCTTGCCCAAAATTTATACGCACTCTATGACTTCATGCTCCATGAATTGATTGTGGCCAACACTAAAAAGGATGTCCAAAAAGTTGAAAACATACTAGAACTTTTGGTAGACCTACGGGAGACATGGGCACAAGCGCTTGAACGGCATCGACAGGAGAAATCATCGATGTCTACCTTCTCCTGAACAAGAAGAAAGGTCCCTGGAAAGAAGGGGTGCGTGATGAGTGATTATGGATCGTGGCGAAAGTGGACCGAAGAAGCCATACGCGCTGCTCAACAGCGCGACATAGAGCGTCTTGAAGCAGCACTCGAAAAGAGAGCGCAGTGGATCACCGATGTCCATCGTTCGGCATCTGGCCAGCAACCGAATGCTCCCCGCCTACAATGGCCAGCGGGGATTCGAGAAGAAGCCGTGCGTTTAGAAGAAACGTTAAAAACAGTGCTCCGCGAAATGGAACGTGCTTTCACGCATGATTTTTTACAAGCGCGTCGCATGCAGGTCATGGAAAAAGCCTATTATGGATCGGATATAGAATGGACAGGCGGTTTTTTTGATGTCAAACGATAAACAGTGAGGATGGGGAAAGCGATGGATATCGGTGCGCACGAACGTGTCCGACGTCTTTTGGCTATGGAAAGAACGTATATCACAGATCCTCATACAAAACAAGGACGTACTGAACAAGGCATCGCTCGTGAGTCGACGGCCGCATCCTTTCGATCGAACTTGTTGCAAGAACTGACGCCTTACCATGGACGTTTTCAAGCTCGAATTGATGAAGTGTTTCAACTGGCGGATCATCTCGCTCAAAAACGTACATTGACGCTTTTATATCGTTACCGCCAAGCCGTTCAAAAACTGGTAGAAGATCTGATGCAAGCGTTTTCTGTTTATGAAGAACAAACGCTTGATCGCCGTGGACATATGCGGCGCTTTCGTTTAGCGCGTTCGATTGACAAGGCGCTGGAAGCGGTCACGCGCCGTGTGCTCGATGAGCGTGCGAGCGATCTCGACGTTTTACAAGCGATCGGCGCTTTACATGGTCTTCTCTTAGATATGCTCATTTAATGCTGTCTATGGATCGGCTGCTGATGGCTCAATGCGTTTCCAAGAAACGGGAGAAAAGCTTCTAAATGATTTGAAAAAATCCTTGCTTTGTGCATTGGGTTATGCTACAATCAACATGTAAGCACTGCCCTGCGGCGCTTATGAGTATATTTCTGAAAGGGATGTTTGTACGTGTTTGAAGGACGTGTAAAGTGGTTTAATGCGACCAAAGGTTATGGTTTTATCGAGCGTGAAGGTGGCGACGATGTGTTCGTTCACTATTCGGCGATCGTCGGGGAAGGTTATCGCACTTTAGAAGAAGGCCAAGCGGTTTCCTTTGAGATCGTTCAAGGCGCTCGCGGTCCGCAAGCTGCCAACGTGACAAAGCTTTCCTAAGTCTTGCTTACGTAGGTCAGTGCATGCAAGGATACAATATATATATATGTTCAACCGGTCTGAAGCAGCATAGATGCACGAGTTTTCAAGGACAGTGTCTACGGTATGATACACTTGAACGAGAAGACTGGATATGACCTAAAAGTCCCGAAATGTTCGGGGCTTTTTTACATATTTCGATGCGAGGCCATAGCCTTCCAAGGCTTTTCCATGTATAATAAACGTAAGCGGTACCAGATGGGAGGCTGATGACATGAAGTACTTATTTCGCGGTGAGAATATTGAAGTCACTGAGGCCTTGAAAGAGTATACGATGAAACGCATGGAAAAATTGGAAAAATACTTTCAAGATGACGCTGATGTCGTCGCCCACGTGACGATGAAAGTTTATCGTGACGGGCAGCGCGTAGAAGTCACCGTGCCAACGCCGGGACTGATTTTACGCGCTGAAGATAAAACGGATGATATGTATGCAGCCATTGATAATGTGGTTGAAAAGTTAGGACGGCAGATTCGCAAATATAAAACGCGTATTCATCGCAAAGCCCGTGAACATGAAGGATTAGGAAACTTCTTCAGTCAGGTGCAAGAAACAGTAGAGAACAATGGAGACGCGCATGGAGAAGAACCACGCATCGTACGCGTAAAACGGTTTGCTCTAAAACCGATGAATGTCGAAGAAGCAGTGCTGCAAATGGATTTGTTAGGGCATAACTTCTTTGTTTTTCAAAATGCGGAAACGGACGATGTCGGTATCGTCTACAAACGACGTGATGGAACATATGGGTTGATTGAACCAGAGTTTTAACGTTTGATTCGATAGGAAGCGCGGTCTGATGCTGTGACGTAAGGCGCAAGGGTAAAGGCAGACGCCCGAAAACGGGAGCTGCCTTTTTTATTGTTGGTTGTAATTTGCCGCGCGCATTGTTACAATTTGAAAAGGGATTGGCTAGGAAGGGGTCCTAAAGATGTTAGGAGTCTTAAGACGTTGGTTCGGTGCAACGAACGAACGCGATATTAAAAAATACATGCAAAAAGTCGAGCGCATCAATGCGTTAGAGCCTGTGATGGAAAAACTCTCTGATGCTGAACTGGCTGCAAAGACGGTTGAATTTCGATCTGCTCTGGAGCAAGGAAAATCGCTCGATGATCTTTTAGAAGAGGCTTTTGCGGTTGTCCGGGAAGCGAGCAAACGCACACTCGGCTTGCGTCACTTCGATGTCCAACTCATCGGAGGGATGGTTCTTCACGACGGCCGAATTGCAGAGATGAAAACAGGGGAAGGTAAAACACTTGTGGCGACCCTTGCCGTTTATCTCAACGCGCTTTTAGGGAAAGGTGTCCACGTCGTTACGGTGAACGATTACTTAGCTTCCCGCGACCGCATGGAGATGGGACGCATTTATGAGTTTTTGGGATTAACCGTAGGCTTAAATATTCCGGGCATGAGTCATGCTGAAAAACAAGCGGCCTATGCCAGTGATATTACGTATGGGACGAATAACGAATTTGGCTTTGACTACCTTCGTGATAACATGGTTCTTTACAAAGAGCAGCTTGTGCAACGGCCGCTTCATTTTGCTGTCATCGACGAAGTCGACTCCATTTTGATTGATGAGGCGCGTACACCGCTGATCATCTCTGGTAACCCTAAAAAAGATGCCGGCTTTTACACCCAAGCCAGTCGCTTTGTCAGGGGCCTTCAAGCAGATACGGATTATACGGTTGATGTGAAAGCGCACAGTGTGGCCTTGACCGAGAGCGGTGTTGAAAAAGCAGAGCGGTTTTTTGCGATTGACAATTTGTATGACGCTGAACACATGGATTTAAACCATGCCATCGTCCAAGCATTAAAAGCGCATGTTTTGATGCGGCGAGATGTCGATTATGTGGTCCAAGACGGTGAAGTGATCATCGTCGATGAATTTACAGGGCGACTGATGCACGGTCGGCGTTACAGCGACGGGTTGCATCAAGCGATCGAAGCAAAAGAAGGCCTTAAAATTCAAGAAGAGACGATGACGCTTGCGACCATTACGTTGCAAAATTACTTCCGCATGTATCAAAAACTGGCCGGTATGACGGGGACGGCAAAAACAGAGGAAGAAGAATTTAAATCCATCTATGGGATGGACGTTGTGGTCGTACCGACCCATCGACCGATGATTCGCATCGACCATCCCGATGTCGTCTACAAAGGTCAAAAGGCTAAATTTTTTGCGGTGATTGAAGAAATTGTAGAGCGCCATGACAAGGGTCAGCCGGTGTTGGTGGGTACGATATCCATTGAAGTGTCGGAATATCTCTCCGCCATGCTCACAACACCGAAATATTATCTAGAACGTCTGACGGAGCGTGCCGCAACGTTAAAGGAATTTCTGACATCTGGCCATATGGGTGAAGAAGGGATCGATGCCCAGCTCATCCGTCTTTTAGAAGCCCCCGGTACGCTGACACGTGCCAAACTCGAACCGTATGGTTCGGTGCTGGAAACAAAAGGGGAACGTGTGCGGGAGGCGTACGCACGGCTTAAGCAGGCGCTCAAAACGATCGAAGCGATTCGGCGGGGGGTGCCACACAATGTGCTCAATGCCAAGCATCATGCGCAGGAAGCGGAGATTGTGGCTCAGGCCGGGCAAAAAGGTGCAGTGACCATCGCCACAAATATGGCTGGCCGGGGAACGGATATTAAGTTGGGTGAAGGTGTCGCTGCCCTGGGCGGGCTGTACATCATTGGTACGGAACGGCATGAAGCACGCCGCATTGATAACCAATTGCGCGGTCGTTCTGGACGCCAAGGCGATCCCGGTGAATCGCGATTTTTCGTTTCTTTAGAAGATGAGCTCATGCAAAAATTTGGCGGTGAACAGATTCGTAACCTGATGGAGCGGATGAACCTTCCGGATGATGAGCCGATAGAGAGCAAACTGGTCACACGGGCCATTGAATCTGCTCAGAAAAAAATTGAGAGCATGAACTTTGATCGTCGGCGTATCGTTCTTCAGTATGATAACGTCATGAACGAACAACGCGAGATCATCTACAAACAACGTCGAGAAATCCTCTATGAAGACAACATTCGTCCGATTGTCATGGGCATGATGGAATCTCACGTGCGTCGTGTTGTTTCGCTTCATATTAGCGATGATCTCGTACCCGAAGAATGGGATTTAGATGCTGTCGTACGTCATTTGCAAGGGACTGTGCTTTCCGAGGGGCATGTGCAGGTCGAAGCGCTGGAAGCGTTCCGTGAGAAAGGCGATAAAGAAGCGCTCATCGCTTTTCTCCTGCAAAAGGTGGAAGCACTTTATGACGAGCGCGAAAAGACATTGACCCCGGAGATCATGCGCGAATTTGAAAAAGTCGTCGTCTTACGTTCGGTCGATGCAAAATGGATGGATCATATTGATGCGATGGATCAACTTCGACAAGGGATTCATTTGCGCGCCTACGCTCAGACCGATCCATTGCGTGAATACCAGTTTGAAGGTTTCAATATGTTTCAAGAGATGATCGCCAGCATTGAAGAAGAAGTATCGACCTTTATTATGAAAGCACAAGTCGGCGTCTCTCCGCTCGTCCGAGTAGCCGTGGCAGAAGGAGAAGCAGTAGAAAAGGAAGGGGAAACCCCTCCTCAAAAGAAACCCCTCGTCAAAGAAAGAAAAATCGGTCGCAATGAACTCTGTCCATGTGGCAGTGGTAAAAAATATAAACACTGTCATGGTCGTGATGCATAAACATAAAAGCGCATCGCTTTTAGATATTTAAATACGAAAGCATTGAAAGGATGTCGAACGTATGGATCATTATGAATTAAGACAAGAGATTAAAAGCCTCAAAGAACGCATCGGCGGACTCAGGGGGTCTCTTTGACCCGGAAGGGAAAAAAAGACGGCTGTTGGAACTGGAAGAAGCGATGAGTGCACCTGATTTTTGGGACGACCCGAATCAGGCCCAAAAAACACTTGCGGAAAGCCACCGTCTCAAAGAGAGCATTGAGCTCATGGATGATTTTAAAGCGCGTTTAGAGGATATCGATACCCTTCTTGCGCTGATTAAAGAAGAAGAAGACGCTGAACTCGTGCGTGAGCTGATCGATAGTGTTCAACGCCTCTCACGTGACGTCGCTCAGGCTGAACTCACCGTACTTTTATCAGGGGAGTACGATCAGGCCCCAGCCATCTTAGAAATTCATGCCGGTGCTGGGGGGACAGAATCCCAAGATTGGGCACAAATGCTTTTTCGAATGTACGAACGGTGGGCCGAGCGGCGCGGCTTTAAAGTAGAGGTTTTGGATATGCTGCCGGGGGAAGAAGCGGGCATCAAAAGCGCGACCCTTTTGATCAAAGGGGCGTATGCCTATGGTTATTTGAAGGCGGAGCGGGGTGTGCACCGCTTGGTACGCATTTCTCCGTTTGATGCCTCGGGTCGAAGGCACACATCTTTTTCATCGGTGAACGTGCTTCCGGAAGTCGAAGATGACGTAGAAGTGCACCTTCGCGATGAAGATTTAAAAATCGATGTTTATCGTTCCAGCGGCGCCGGGGGCCAACATGTCAATACAACCGATTCCGCTGTGCGCATCACCCACTTGCCGACCGGGATCGTTGTCACCTGTCAATCGGAACGTTCACAAATTCAAAATCGTGAACGGGCGCTCAAAATTTTGCGTGGGAAACTTCTTGAACGAGAAATCGCCGAACGTGAAGCGAAACTTTCGGCGCTAAGCGGTGAACAAAAAGAAATCGCTTGGGGATCACAAATTCGTTCGTATGTTTTTCATCCTTACAGCATGGTGAAAGATCATCGTACACAAGTCGAAGTCGGTAATGTTCAGGCGGTGATGGATGGGGAAATCGATGGTTTCATCGACGCTTATTTGAGGATGATGGCCAATCATGCGTCTCAAAGCTCATAAGCAAGAAGGCGACAATCGCCGTCTTCACAAACCGCTTCCACCAGCTCTCCGTATGCTCCATGATTACAGTTTGTTGTTTTTAGGTGCGTTTCTCATCGCCTTAAGTTTTAACGTGTTTTTAAATCATTTTCGTATTGCTTCGGGCGGTGTCTCTGGTGTCAGCATCATCATTCAGGCCCTTTTTGGCATCCGCCCAGCTTATACGCAATGGGCGCTTAATCTGCCCCTTTTTGTACTGGGCACGTTTGTGCTGGGACGGGGTTTTGCTTTTAAGACCTTTGTCGGAACGATGGTGCTACCACTGTTTGTCTTTTGGACAGAGGGGGTACCATCGGTGACCACGTCTCCACTGATCGCCGCCGTCTTTGGGGGCATTGGGGTGGGGGCAGGTCTGGGGCTCGTGTTTCGCGGTCGCGGTTCCACAGGGGGGACAGATCTTTTGGCGCAAGTCTTAACGCGCTTGACGGGCTTTCCGCTCTCCGCGACAGTGCGTTTTTTAGACGGGCTGGTCATCACGTGGGCGGCGTTTGTCTTTGATATCGAACAGGCCCTCTATGCACTCATCGGCCTTTATCTTACGGGAAAGACGATTGACATGGTGATGCTTGGTACGCGCCGTGCTTTGGTAGCCTATATTATTACCGAACAGGAAGAAGCGGTCAAAGAAGCGGTACTCTATGATCTGGATCGTGGACTGACGCGGATCGAAGCCCTTGGCGGTTATTCCAACATGCCCCGCCCGATGCTGATGACGGTTGTGGACCAACGGGAAGTACAGAAACTAAAAGATGCTGTACAAAACATTGATTCGCGTGCGTTTGTCATTGTATTGCCCGCTACCGAAGTGCTCGGCGAAGGGTTTCATCGCATCATCCCGTGATCGCTTCCTCCTTTATGCCCTTTTAAGGGGGATTTTTCTCGTGCGTTCTCGGAAGGTGCAAGGGACGGTGCGGGGTATCACCCAAGAAGATAAAGTAAAAAATACATGTGTTACAAACTTTACGAAGAACGTAAGGTGTGCTATAATGCACAGCATACGGACTTTTTCAACACGCTGGGGTTGCGCAGGCGGCGCGACTCCGGCGTGCTTTCGCTTCATAGGCGGGAAAACGTTAGATGGTCCGAAGAAAGTGCGCGAAGATGAGAGGAGACAGAGGAGTATGAGAAAATCGGTTTTTTTATTGCTTTTGGTCGTCGTGATGGTGGTTGCGGGGTGTTCAGGGCCGCGTCAACAGACAACAACAGGTGTTCAGGACACACCGTCGGAGGGTACGACACCTTCGAACAACGATCAACCATCACCGCAGTTAAAAGCTGTGTCCATCGGTATCACGCAGATCATCGAACATCCATCGCTGGATGCGATTCGTGAAGGCATTGTGCAGGCTCTAAATGATGCTGGCTATGAGTCTGGTAAGAACTTAACCGTTGATTATGAAAACGCGCAGGGCGATCGCACCATAGCGACCGACATTGCTCATAAGTTTGCCGGAAAGAATCTTGATCTCATTATTGCGATTACGACACCTTCGGCGCAGGCAGTTCAGGAAGTGGTTCAAGATAAACCGATTGTTTTTGCGGCAGTGAGCGATCCACTGGCCGCTGGTCTGGTTGAAGATTTAGCGCATCCCGGCGGGCATATCACTGGATCGAGCGATCAAACACCGATCGATCAAGAAATCGCCTTAATCCTAAAATTTTTACCGGAAGCGAAGACGATCGGTATTGTGTATAACTCAGGGGAAGTGAATGCTGAAGCTCAACTCAAGCAAGCAGAAAAAGCTGCGACGGCACAAGGATTGAAAATCATTGCACGTGGTATCAGCCAGAGCAGTGAAGTGCCACTCGCCGTTGATGCGCTCGGACCGCAAGTCGATGCTTTTTTAACGCTCAATGATAACCTTGTTGTCGGCGCCATGGATCATTATCTTGAACGTGCCAATAGTCTCAAAAAGCCGGTCTTTGCCTCTGATCCCGACTCTGTCGATAAAGGCGCGGTGGCGACGTATGGTATCGATCAATATAAGCTTGGCCAACGTACGGGAGAACTGGCCGTTCGTGTGTTAAACGGTGAAGATCCGGGGACGATTCCTGTACTCATTGTGCAAGATACATTTTTAAAGGTGAATGAAGCGGCTATCGAAGCGCTCGGCCTTCATCTCACGGATGCCCTCAAACAAGAATTAGCGGCTCAGAATCAAGACAAGAAGTAATGATGGTATAATCTAAGGCATGCATTGAAAGATGATCGGCGCGGCGGATGTATGGGAGAGATATAAAGGGGGTCACGCCTTGCAAATATTAGAAGAGTCGATTGTCTTACTCGATACACCGGAAGATTGGAAGCGAGCGTTTCCGCTGATGGTGCAGTTGCGACATCATCTGAACGAAGAAACGTATATGGAACACATGAAAGCCATGTCCGCGCTCGGGTATCATCTTTTTGGAAGGATGGTGGAAGCGGAACTCGTTTCTTTGGCCGGTGGCCTCATCTTGCACAATCTTTATAACGGTCGGTACTTTATGCTTTACGATCTTGTGACGAGTGCTTCCCATCGTTCTGCAGGATATGGGGAACATCTGTTGACCTTTGTCGAACGTTGGGCGGAAGCGAGAGGATGCGAGCGCATCGAACTTACGAGTGGTTTGGAACGGACCGAGGCCCATCGATTTTATGAGGAAAAAATGGGCTATTTACGAACAAGCTACGTGTTTCGTCGAACGTTTTGAGGCGCGTTCTCACAATCAAACAAGCCTAAGTTTTTTATGTCAAATGGTAGGATTCTCCTATCATTTTTTTTGTTTTTTAGTCGCCTTACGCGTCATTCCATGCTATAATCATAGACATAGATCATAGACATCGTTTCACTCCTTTCGACAGCTTTCTTTTCCCGGGAAATGATTCGACATTTCAGAAAGGGTGCCCTGTGTTGATCGAGATGCAGCATGTGTTTAAGACGTATAAAAATGGTGTGGTGGCGCTTAGCGATATCACGCTCTCGATTGACAAAGGCGAATTCGTCTATTTAATCGGTCCATCGGGTGCAGGCAAGTCAACGTGGTTAAAGCTTCTGTATCGAGAAGAACTCCCGACCAAGGGTAAAATGATGGTCAACGGTTTTGATTTCAGCCGCTTTAAGCGTCGTCATCTCCATCGACTGCGCCGGAGCATTGGCGTTGTTTTTCAAGATTATCGCCTCATTGATCGTTTAACGGTAGAGGAAAATATAGCGTTTGCGTTGGAAGTGATAGAAGCGCCGGCGCGAGAGATTCGCCGACGTGTTCAAGAACTCTTGTATCTCGTCGGCTTGAAAGTCCATGCCAAGCGCTTTCCCAGAGAACTCTCCGGCGGTGAGCAGCAACGCATTGCCATTGCCCGAGCGCTTGCCAATAAGCCGCAACTGATCATCGCTGATGAACCGACTGGAAATCTTGACTACGAAAACTCTTTACAAATCTTAAAACTTCTGGAAGAAATCAATCTGCAAGGGACGACCGTGATCATGGCTACCCATGATCGAGATATCGTCAACCGCTTTCGTCGTCGTGTATTGGAACTGAGCGGAGGTCGCTTGGTGCGCGACGAGGCAAAGGGGGTTTACGATCGTCCATGAAACCGAGAACGTTTCGACGTCATGTACGGGATGCTTTTCGTAGTTTTCTGCGGAATGGTTGGATGAGCTTTGCGTCCATAGCGACCGTATCGATCACGCTCTTTCTTGTCGGTGTGTTTATCCTAGCTGCCTTGAACATTGATCATTTAGCCAAGCAGACCGAATCACAAGTTGAAATTTCGATTTATTTGAAAATGGATACGACCCAAGATGCGATTCAAATCATGGCCTCGGATTTAAAACAGCTTCCCCATGTTCATAGCGTCCGTTTTGTCCCTCGCGAAGAAGGCTTGGCTTGGCTTAAAGAAACGTACGCTGATGAAGCCGATCTATTTGTCGGGCTCGATGATGACAATCCATTGCCCGATGCCTTTTTTATCAAAACGGATGCGCCGTCACAAACGGCGGAACTCGCACAAACGATCAAACAATGGCCTCAAGTTGAGAAGGTTCGGTATGCCCAAGAGGAAGTCGCCAAGCTGCTCGAGATCACGACGGTCATTCGTCAAGTGATGCTCGTTGTCGTCATTGGTCTGGCTTTAACCGCGACGTTTTTAATCTCCAACACCATCAAATTGACCATTCTTTCGCGACGGGAAGAAGTGGAGCTGATGCGACTGGTCGGTGCATCCAAATGGTATATACGCATGCCTTACTTTATAGAAGGGGCGCTGATCGGTCTGATCGGGGCGGGTCTACCGTTTATGGTATTGGTGTATGTGTATCAACGATATGTCGAAGGAACAGAGATACTGTCGATGTCCGTGTTAACGTTGCAGATCGTCCTTGTGCCGCTCGTCGTTACGCTCTTTGGCCTAGGATTGATCATCGGTATTTGGGGATCTTTATCGTCCATTCGTAAATTTTTGCGCGCCTGATCAACGGTGCGCCATACATATCAAAGGGGAGAGAAGATTGAACAAAACGAAACAACGTCTCGTCGGTCAAACGTGGATCTCTGTGATCAGTCTTGTGCTATTGTTGGTTTTTCTTTGGGGCGGTTCATATCCACTGGCTGCATCCTCAAACACCAATGAAGCAAAGCTTCGGGCAGAACTCGAGCGTATCAAACAAGAACAAGCGCGGGCCAAAGCCATGACACAGCAGCTCACCCAACAACTATCCAAGAACAGATCGACCCAGCAAAAGTTAAATCAAGAAATTCAATATTTAGATATGAAAATGAATGAAACTGAACAATCGATGAAACGGCTGGAAAGTGATATCAATGAAACGGAAGAAAAGGCGGCAAAGGCAGCGCAAGATCTTGATGCCGCCGAAGCGCGTGTCAAAGAACGCAACCGTCTTCTCAGGGAACGTGTAAAAGCCCTTTATATTCATGGTCAAACGTCCTATGTCGAAGTGGTTCTTACCGCAAAAGACTTTGCGGATTTTTTAAGTCGGCTCGATTTCATGGGGAAAATTGTTGCCCATGATCAGGAACTTTTAGAAAAAAATAAGCAAGATCAAGCGCTCATTGCTGAAAAAAAACAGGAAATCGATCGATACTTGGCCGATCTGCAGAAAAAGTACGCCGAACTTGAAGATAAAAAACGAACACTTGCCAGCATGCACAAAGAACGGCGCGTGCAAGTCGCTTCTTTGCAGAGTCAAGCAGTCGATTATGAGAAAGAAATCGAAAAATACGATCATCAACTGTCGCAACTCGTGAAAGAGTACAATCGCATCAACCAAGAATTAGCCAAAGTCTATTGGACAGGCGGGGTATTGGCTTGGCCTCTTCCGACGCAGTATACAACGATCTCATCGCCTTTTGGGCCTCGGAAGCATCCCATTACAAATAAACCGAGTAATCACTCGGGCATCGATCTTCCGGCGCCGGAGGGGACGCCCATTTATGCCGCAGAAAGTGGGAAAGTCATCTTGGCTGAATATTATGGGGGCTATGGGAACACCGTCATCATTGACCATGGGGCAGGGATGAGCACACTCTACGGACATATTCGGCCCGGCGGCATTAAAGTAACCGTCGGACAAGTTGTGGAACGGGGTCAGAAAATCGCGGAAGTTGGCACGACAGGTCTTTCCACGGGTAACCATTTACATTTTTCTGTCCTCAAAGCAGGCGATTACGTCAATCCTATGCAATATCTCGGTAAAAAATAGCGTGTATCAAAAATCATTTAAAAAGAGGATGAAGAAAACGCCATTTTAGGATATAATAAATGCGTGACGATCTTGACAAAGAAAGGACGATGAATGATGGCGACGCATAAACGGCTTAGGGCGGCGCTCCTTTTTGTCTTTGGCATCGTCCTCGGTAGTGCGCTTACCTTGCTTTTTGCGAAAAATCCAGCGCTCTTGACGGGCAAACCGAGTCTCGATGGTACACTTGCCGGTGCGGTCCCAGAACGAGAAAAGACGGTCACGCTCAAAGCACCGGTTGGTTTTCAACGCTTGCTTGAAGCGTATCAAGTGATTGAAAGCAATTACTATGATCCAGAAGCAGCCGATGCTTCCAAACTCATCGATGGTGCCATTCGAGGCATGGTCGATGCGCTCGGCGATCCTTATACGAGTTATATGGATCCGGAAGAACTAAAAGAGTTTCAAACGTCGCTGAGCAGTTCCTTTGAAGGGATAGGGACAGAAGTGACCATGCAAAACAATCGCTTAACGGTTGTGTCGCCGTTTAAAGATTCACCGGCTGAAAAAGCAGGCATTCGTCCCAACGATCAGATCATCACTGTCGATGGACAATCGATCGAAGGCTTGAGTTTACATGAAGCCGTCAAAAAAATACGGGGTCCCAAAGGCAGCAAAGTAGAACTCGGCATCTTGCGAAATGGCCTTAGCGAACCCATCACCATTACCGTGATACGGGATAAAATTCCTTTGGAAAGTGTTTATAGCAGTCGTTTTCAAAAGGATGGCCATACCATCGGTCGACTGCAGATTACATCGTTTTCTGAAAACACGGATGAACGATTTAAAGCAGCGTTAAAAAACCTTCAAGCCGAGGGCATCGAAGGGCTGATCATCGACGTGCGCGGTAACCCCGGCGGATACCTCGGTGCGGTTGATCATATTTTAAACACGATTTTACCAAACGGTAAAATCATGTATCAAATCGAATACCGTGATGGTCACCGTGAAGTCGCCAAATCGAATGGCCAAGGACTGGGGATACCCGTTGTCGTACTCATCGATGAAGGCAGCGCCAGTGCCTCTGAGATTTTAGCCGCCGGTCTTAAAGATGCTGGTTTCCCGATTGTCGGTACGAAGTCTTTTGGCAAAGGGACCGTGCAAGTACCGAAAGATCTTTCAAGTGGCGGTACACTCAAACTGACGACAGCAAAATGGTTGGCACCCGATGGCAGTTGGATTCACAAAGTCGGTGTGACGCCGACGGTTGAAGTCCAAGAACCGGCTTATTTTCATCTGCCACCGCTTGCGGTGGAAAAGCCTCTGGGCCGTGATACGAATGATAAAACCATTGCCCTGATGCAGCAAATGCTTAAGGCGCTAGGGTTTGATCCAAAGCGCACTGATGGTTATTTTGATGCAACGACGGAACAAGCATTGCGCGCCTTCCAGAGCAAAGAAGGGTTGCTGACCACCGGGAAGCTTGATGATCAGACAGCACAAGCCTTGAACAACAGCTTGGTCCAAAAGATTAAAAACCCAGACAACGATCGACAGTTGGAGAAAGCCTTACAGACGGTGCTCAAAGCGTTACAGAAATAACGATACGGTGCTAGCCATACCATAAGAGGAGAAACGGAAACGTGATGGACGTGCTCATGCGTTGGGGAAGCGGTATGGTGGCGGTTCTGATCGGCTGGGTCCTCACGGTGGCCTTGCATCGACAGCAAATCGCCTGGGAACGTCATCTGTTCGGCGTTGCATTAGGGAAAACGGGAATAAGGGTCATATGGGTTCTGGGCACAGGCTTGTTGCTTTCGCTTGTGCCCAGCCTTCTCTGGTTATGGGTTGATCCTTTGCCTCCAACGCTTCTTTGGTTATGGGCGGGACTTACGCTGGGTTGGGCCTTATTCTACGATCGCCTTGCTCAACCATTGCGCGTTCTTCTTTTTCTTTTTGCTTTCTCCTTCACGATCCAGTCCATAAGCGCTCAATCATGGGTATCCTGGCCGTGGCTCGAGGCGTTACGTACCGATATCAACCTTGCGATGACGGCCTCTATCCGCGGTTGGTGGGTGGCAGCCAGCAGTATCCTTTTGAGTCAAGGACTAGCCTACTGGCTCCTCCCTCCTTCTCTGTATTCACCCTATCTAGGGCGGACGCATCGCGGCGGGATAGAAGCTGGGTATCGCTTGACGTCTTGGCTTACCTTGTTGGGTGTTTCGTCAGGCGTGCACGGTTCGGCGATGGTCCCCCTTTTTATTCCATTGAATGACATGTACCCAGGCCGTCTTCCCAAACCGCTTGCGCGGAAAAAGGGTACCGTCTATGTATTATTGGGTCTTTTCATGATAGGACTGATCGCTCTTTCCGCTCTTTTGCCGATCGAAGGCTTTGTATATCGCCCACTTGCCACCGTTTTGATTTTACTGACGATCGAAAGCAGTCGCACGATCGTGGATCGGTTGCTCGTTCAGGGCCAGCGTACGCTTTTGCCAGCGCAGGAAGGCTTAACAATCCTTGCGGTCGTACCCGAAAGTCCAGCTGCGCGCTTAGGCTTTGTACCTGGCGAACGCATCACCCAAGTCAATGGGAAAAAAGTAAACACCATTGCGGAATATTATCGTGCCTTACAAGAAAGTCCAGCCTTTACGCGGTTTCAAGGTTTCGATCAAGCTTCAGAGATGATCTTGCGACAAGGGCCGCGCTACGAAGGGGATCATCATCTGTATGGGTTGATCTTTGTCCCGCCTCAGGCGGACGTCACTTGGGATAGGCAACATCGTCTCCTTCAAGCGTTCCGCAAAAAGACAAAAGACAACCGGCTGTATCCTAAGAAGAAAGGTCATGAGCGTGACAAGACAACCATAGAGCGTCATGAACGTTCTGTGCAGGGATGAGTGTGATTGGTTCATGGTATAAAATGTGACAAAAAGAAATGTCGGTAGCCACCTTGAATACAAAACGAGGTGGCTTTTGCCGTTCTACCGTTCGCTTAGGTGTTATGATATAGTTATAGAGATAAAGGGTCAAACGCTGAAAAAGGGTTTTGAGGGGGTGGAAGTTGTGTCGCAAACATTCAAACTCGTTCAGCCGTATCCACCGCAAGGTGATCAACCCAAGGCCATCGAAAAACTCGTCGCCGGTTTGCGAGACGGACGTCGTTTTATGACGCTCCTCGGTGCAACCGGGACGGGCAAGACGTATACGATGGCGCATGTTATTGCCGCGCTGGGTAAGCCGACACTCGTTCTTGCCCCAAATAAAACATTGGCGGGCCAACTGGCCAATGAATTTCGCACCTTTTTCCCGCACAATGCGGTTGAATATTTCGTCTCATATTACGATTATTATCAGCCTGAAGCGTATGTCCCACAGACGGATACGTATATCGAAAAAGATGCCAGCACCAATGATGAGATCGATAAATTGCGGCACTCAGCGACCAGTGCGCTCCTCGAGCGGCGAGATGTGATCGTCGTCGCCAGTGTCTCGGCCATCTACGGCTTGGGGGATCCTCGAGAGTATCGCGAACTTGTCTTGTCACTCCGCATAGGGATGGAGCGTTCCCGCGAAGACGTTCTCAGAAAGCTTGTGGATATTCAGTATGTGCGCAACGACTACGATTTTCATCGTGGGACGTTTCGTGTTCGTGGCGATGTTTTAGAAGTGTTTCCTGCATCACGCAGTGAACAGGCGATTCGCATTGAATTTTTTGGTGATGAAATCGAGAGGATCACCGAGATCGATGTATTAACCGGTGAGATTAAAGGCGATCGTGAGCATGTGGCCATCTTTCCCGCTTCACACTATGTAACCCGTGAAGAAGTGATGCAGCGGGCGATTAAAAGCATCGAACAAGAGCTTCATGCGCGACTGAACGAACTGCGTCAGGCAGGAAAGTTATTAGAGGCGCAGCGCCTAGAGCAGCGCACCCGTTTTGATCTGGAAATGATGCGAGAGATGGGGTTTTGCTCAGGGATTGAGAATTATTCGCGCCATCTTACAGGCCGTCCGCCGGGCGCTGCCCCGTATACGCTTCTCGACTATTTCCCAGACGATTTTTTGATCATGATCGATGAATCACACGTGACCATCCCACAGCTCAACGGTATGTACAATGGCGATTATTCACGAAAAATGACACTCGTCGAGTACGGTTTTCGTCTACCTTCGGCGGTCGATAACCGACCGCTCAAGTTTGAAGAATTCGAAGCAAGAATCCACCAAGCTGTTTTTGTTTCCGCGACCCCTGGACCGTATGAACGCGCCAAAGCACCGGATGTTGTCGAGCAAATCATCCGTCCAACAGGACTTCTCGATCCGGAAGTGGTGGTTCGCCCGACCAAAGGTCAGATCGATGATCTTTTGGAAGAAGTGCGCATTCGAGCGTCACGCGACGAACGCGTCCTTATTACGACGTTGACAAAAAAGATGGCAGAAGATCTGACGGACTACTTGAAAGAAATGGGCGTTCGGGTGCGTTACATGCATTCCGATATTCACACCATCGAACGCTTGACCATTATTCGCGATTTGAGACTTGGGTCGTTTGATGTTCTCGTCGGCATCAACTTGTTGCGAGAAGGTTTGGATCTTCCTGAGGTGAGTTTGGTCATCATCTTAGATGCGGATAAAGAAGGGTTTCTCCGTTCGGAGACATCACTCATCCAGACCATCGGTCGCGCTGCTCGCAATGCGCATGGCATGGTCATTCTCTACGCCGATACGATGACTGAATCGATGCGTCGGGCCATCGAAGAGACCAAGCGGCGCCGAGCGATCCAAATGGCTTACAATGAAGCACACGGTATTACCCCGCAGACGATTAAAAAGCAAGTCTATGAAGTCATCGAGGCGACCAAAGTACGGGAACGCGCGGCTGATTATCTAACAGACATTCAAAAAGCATTGCGCTCTGAGGAGCGGGAGACGCTCATCCGTCGTCTAGAGCAAGAGATGAAACAGGCAGCGGCTGATCTCGCCTTTGAACGCGCTGCAGAGCTACGCGATCTATTGATCGAGTTGAAAGGAGAAGAAGCATGGCCCAAGAAGCGATTATCGTCAAAGGGGCGCGCGTCCACAACCTAAAAAATATCGATGTCACCATTCCACGTGGTCAACTCGTCGTCTTGACGGGACTGTCCGGTTCAGGTAAATCTTCCCTCGCTTTCGACACCTTGTATGCCGAAGGTCAAAGGCGTTATGTTGAGTCGCTCTCTGCGTATGCCCGTCAGTTTTTGGGACAGATGGACAAACCGGATGTCGATGCCATCGAAGGACTCTCCCCAGCCATATCCATCGATCAAAAGACGACAAGTGCCAATCCGCGATCAACGGTCGGGACGGTCACAGAAATACACGATTATTTGCGACTTTTGTTTGCGCGTGTCGGAACGGCCATTTGTCCAACGCACCATCTGCCGATTACAGCGCAGACCGTCGACGAGATGGTCGATCGCTTGCTCACGTTGCCTGAAAAAACGCGTCTTCAACTGCTTGCGCCCGTGGTCGAAGGACGGAAAGGTGAGCACGTCAAACTCCTTGAATCCATCCGTCGGCAAGGGTTCACGCGTCTTAGGGTTGATGGAGAGATTCGGGAGATCGAAGATGACATTCGGCTTGAGAAAAATAAAAAACACACCATTGAGATCGTCGTCGACCGTTTGGTGATCAAAGAAGGGGTGCGTTCGCGCTTAGCCGACTCGTTAGAAACGGCGCTTCAATTGGCTGACGGCAAGGTGAAAGTGTTGATCGTCGGCGGCGAACGCGATGGGGAAGAGCTGATCTTCAGTGAAAAGATGGCCTGTCCCATCTGTGGTTTTACGATCCCTGAGCTTTCTCCACGTCTTTTTTCGTTTAATGCGCCGATCGGCGCTTGTCCGAGCTGTGATGGACTCGGCATGCGCTTGGTGGTTGATCCGATGCTCGTCGTCCCGAACCCAGATCGCTCGCTTGAAGAAGGGGCTCTGGCGCCGGTTGCCAACGCTCGGGGAACGTATTACGAACAGCTTTTACAGGCTGTGACAGAGCATTTTGGGATCGATACGCAGACACCCTTTAAAGATCTACCGAAGGCGACACAAGATCTACTCCTCTATGGCAGCGAGGAGCGTTTTCCCTTTCGCTACACGAGCGAGTTTGGTTCAACGCGGGAAGGGATGGTGCGTTATGAAGGGATCATCCCCAACCTGACGCGACGCTATCAAGAGAGCGACTCAGAAGCAGTGAAAACATGGATTGAGTCCTTTATGAGCGAACACATCTGTGAAACGTGTCAAGGTAAACGTTTGAATCCAGCGGCTTTATCCGTGAAGGTCGGTGGATACGATATTGATGAAGTCAGCCGTATGCCGCTGAAAGAGACACGGCGTTTTTTAGAGACGCTTGCACTCACGGCAGAACAAGCACAAGTGGCTCGGCCCATTCTTCAGGAGATTGAAGCACGTCTATCGTTTTTAATTGAAGTCGGATTAGACTATTTAACACTATCACGCGCTTCACGCACCTTATCCGGCGGTGAAGCGCAGCGTATTCGTCTCGCGACACAAATTGGTTCCAAACTCGTTGGCGTGCTCTATATTCTCGATGAGCCCAGCATCGGGTTGCATCAGCGTGACAACGACCGCTTGATTCAAGCGTTAAAGCAAATGCGTGATCTCGGCAATACACTTATCGTCGTGGAACATGACGAAGATACGATTCGCGCTGCAGATTACGTCATTGATATCGGACCCGGAGCGGGGGCGCACGGTGGGGAAGTGGTCGCGCAGGGCACACCAGAGGAAGTGATGCATCATCCGACATCGCTCACGGGCCAATATTTGTCCGGCCGGCGCAGCATTCCGATGCCGGAGGCACGGAGACAGCCGGATGGCCGGTATCTTTCGATCTATGGTGCACGGGAAAATAACTTAAAATCGATCGATGTTCACATTCCTTTAGGACTATTTGTCGCAGTCACCGGTGTATCCGGATCGGGGAAAAGTACCTTGGTCAACGAAATTATTTATAAGGCAGCCGCGGCCCGTCTCAATGGGGCGCATACGCGACCCGGTGCACATGCACGCATTGAGGGATGGGAGTACCTGGATAAAGTCATCGATATTAACCAAAGCCCCATCGGGCGCACACCGCGTTCCAATCCTGCGACGTATACCGGCGTGTTTGACGATATTCGTGAACTGTTTGCGAACACGCCAGAAGCCAAGATGCGTGGGTACAAAAAAGGGCGCTTTAGCTTTAATATTAAAGGTGGTCGCTGTGAAGTATGTCGCGGCGATGGTCTTTTAAAAATTGAAATGCACTTCTTACCGGATGTCTACGTGGTGTGTTCGGCTTGTAAAGGTCAGCGCTACAATCGAGAGACGCTAGAGGTGCGCTATAAAGGGAAAACCATTGCCGATGTGCTCGATATGACCGTCGAAGAAGCCCGTAGCTTTTTCGAATCGATTCCAAGGATTGCGCGTAAACTCGAAGTCTTGGAAGATGTCGGTCTTGGCTACATTCGTCTCGGTCAAAGTGCGACGACGTTATCCGGCGGTGAGGCGCAGCGGGTCAAACTGGCCACCGAACTCGCCCGTCGGGCGACAGGACGGACGCTTTATATTCTCGATGAACCGACCACGGGTCTTCATTCTGAGGATGTTCGAAAACTCTTAGAAGTTTTACATCGCTTGGTCGATGCGGGCAATACGGTGCTCGTCATAGAACATCATCTCGATGTGATCAAGACAGCCGATTATATCATCGATCTCGGACCAGAAGGTGGCGATGGTGGTGGCTCGATCGTGGCGACAGGTACACCGGAAGCGGTGGCCCGTGAGCCACGTTCTTATACGGGGCAGTTTCTGGCGCCGCTTCTTGAACGCAGTCGATCATCTTCAGTCACGCTGACACAATCGTAATCAAAACTTAACCTAGGCAGGAGGGGAGCGTATGGAAGGGCGCAAACTGACAACGCGGCGTCTCGTCGAACGGTTTAAGCTGAACGTCCTGGCCGGGGAGGAGGGACTGGAGAGGGTCATTACGGTGAGCGAGATATACCGTCCGGGCTTGGCCATTGCCGGTTATTTTGCTTATCATCCCGTGCGGCGCATTCAAGTCATCGGCAAGACGGAAATGAGTTTTGCACAGGATCTTTCTCCGGAAGTTCGCCGCTATCGTTTTTCTAAGCTTATGCACGAAGATACACCGTGTATCATTATTGCCCATGGCGTCACGGCCCCGGACGATCTCATCCGTGAAGCACAATCGCACGGTGTACCGCTTTTAGAATCGAACATTACGACGACCAAACTGATCAGCGAGCTGACCAATTTTTTAGAAATGGAATTGGCCCCACGCACGACGATGCACGGCGTCCTCGTTGAAGTGTATGGCATCGGCATCCTGCTTACGGGCACGAGCGGTATCGGTAAAAGTGAGACGGCTTTAGAGCTCATCAAACGTGGCCATCGCTTGGTTGCTGATGATGCGGTAGAAATTTTACAAACGTCCCAAGGGGAACTGGTCGGTGAGGCCCCGGCCATCATTGAAAACTTATTAGAGATTCGCGGTCTAGGCATCTTAAATGTCATGGCGCTTTTTGGTGCTGGGGCGATCCGCCTTCGAAAAAAAATATCGCTCGTCGTGCGCTTAGAATACTGGGATTCGCGAAAAAATTACGATCGCTTAGGCCTTGATGAAGCACATACGCGTGTTCTAGATACAGATTTACCGCTTGTTGTGATTCCTGTGCGTCCCGGACGGAACCTGGCGGTCATTGTCGAAGTCGCGGCCATGCATCATCGCTTAAAACTGATGGGCTATAACGCTGCGCAACAGTTTGCTGATCGTCTGGATCACGTGCTTGTGCGGCAAGTTGATGAGGCGTATGATTAACATATCCCTCGCAACGGTATGTCTTATGATATGGAAAGGAGTTTTCGATGAACCATCCTGTGTTTGACCCAGTCGCTTTTTCGCTCGGACCTTTGTCTGTTCGGTGGTATGGATTAATCATTGGGACCGGAGCACTCATCGGTCTTTTGCTGGCGATGCGTGAAGGGCGTCGTTTTGGTGTACCTGGTGATTTTTTTATCGATCTTTTACTGTATGCCGTGCCGGTCGCCATTCTCTCGGCGCGTTTATACTATGTCGCTTTTATGTGGCCATATTACGCTTCCCACCCCGCTTCTATTTTTGCCATATGGGAAGGCGGACTGGCCATTCACGGCGCCTTGATTGGCTCCGTTTTGGTCGGTTTATGGTATGCGCGGCGCCGGGGCGTTTCCTTTTGGTGGCTGGCAGATATCGCGGCACCGAGTTTGATCATCGGTCAGGCCATTGGGCGTTGGGGTAATTTTATGAATCAAGAAGCGCATGGCGGAGAAGTCTCACGTGCTTTTTTAGAGCGTTTGCATTTGCCCAATTGGATCATTGAGCAGATGAACATCGGCGGTGTCTATTATCATCCCACTTTTTTGTATGAATCGCTTTGGAATTTCAGCGGATTTTTGCTCTTATTGGCTTTGCGCCGGGTCAATTTGGCGCGCGGAGAGTTATTTTTTACGTATCTCATCTGGTATTCGATCGGTCGCTTTTACATTGAAGGCATGCGCACCGATTCCTTGATGCTCACTTCCACGCTCCGCATTGCTCAAGTGATTGGGCTGGTGATCATCGGCTTATCGTTACTTATGATCATCGTGCGCCGCTTACGGTTGGGTCCGTCCGTCCGCTATCTCGATCCCCCCAATGTCCCGTACCCTCCGGATGTGATACGCGCATGACGCACAAAAAAACGATAGTACTTTTTGATTTTGATGGGACGATCGCCGATACGGGTGAGATGGTGTTAACGAGTCTTTTACACGTGTTAGAGCACGTTCGTCCCGGACAATACGATCGTCGGGATCTGATCGATTATCTGGGACTGCCGCTTCGGGAACAATTTTTACGTCTCCTTCCAGACGCGGATCCTGAGCCGCTGATCGACATGTACCGTACGTATCAAAAATCAATTTTTGCGACGCATCTCGCCCCGGTGCCGGGCATGCAAAAAGTTTTAGAAACGCTCTATGCCTATGGTGTACCGATGGGGATTGTCACCAGTCGGCAACGTGCGTCCACAGAACATGCGCTCGAGCAACTGGGGTGGACGCATTTTTTTCAGACAGTGGTCGGATTTGAGGATGTCTACGCCCATAAACCGCATCCCGAGCCCCTCCACACAGCTTTGATGCGGCTTGGGGCACATGTGCCAAACCATGAGAAAAGCAATGAACGTGTGGGAAAATCTTCAAAAGCGACTGTCTTCATGCCGGACGATCGCGCGACGGTCTATTACGTTGGAGATCAGCCGGTTGATGTACAGGCAGCGCGTGCAGCAGGTGTACGCTCTATTCTCGTGGGTTGGTCGATCGCCCGTCCAGAGCTTTTTTCTGGTCTAGAAGCGGATGTTTTTCTCTCCGAACCGCGAGCACTTTTGTCATTGTTATTAAAGGATATGCCAGTTTAATACATGTAAAAAAAAATTACACCCGTTGTCCTGTCAATCGTCAGTGAAAATGTCACCTTAACTGTTCCGTGAAAATGTCATATACTCTGGCCGGGATTTGTTGATTATCGGGAAACGCCGTACATCCGTCAAGGTTTGCCTTGCGGCAATCGTCTAGTGACGACGGCTGGAGCCACCCTTGTTGACCGCCCCCTTCCGTTTCCCGGATGGGAAGAAAGGCCGGTCAGGCTTGTCAACGGTCATGGATTTATGCTACGTTGAAGCTGCTTCTTAATTTTCCATGGTTGACGCCATGGATGATTTGCAGCGGGCTTGCGTGGCGACGCAGGACTCGCTGTTTTTGTTTTGGGCTGGCGCTCAGGCCTTTGCGTTTCCCGCAATGCAAAAGCTTGTCCGTGATGCCAGACCAAAAGTTCGTCCTGCATCGTTTGGCGCACTTCCACGACCGTTTTCACCTCGAAGGGATGCGTTGGCTTTACGGCAAAAGT
>Ga0265295_1001638_pt1 | contig 38592 bp, 38 predicted proteins | sample Munlansysbiofilm_FD_192503 | JGI IMG/M metagenome (GOLD analysis project Ga0265295, IMG submission 192503) | Leachate microbial communities from a municipal landfill in Southern Ontario, Canada - Methane capture system biofilm | ecosystem: Engineered > Solid waste > Landfill > Unclassified ... | reverse complement strand
CTCCGGCCAGCAGAAACGATGCTTCTCAAGACGCTTGAACCAGAGGCACCAGCCGTTGCGGTCCCAATACAGAACCTTGAGCGCATTACGCTTGCGGTTGCAGAAGACGAAAAGGTGCCCGGAGAACGGGTCCATATCCAGGATGCCCTGGACCGTCATGCTCAGCCTGTCGATTCCGGCCCGCATATCCGTGACTCCAGGGGCGAGATAGACCTTGGTCGAGGGCATCCTCAGCATCGGGGTTCCAGCACAGACAAGAGCCTGGCCAGCGCCGTCTCGTCAAAGTCAGCCGGGATATCGAGAGCGTAACGGTTACCGACCAGCAACCCGATGGACGGAGCCTTCGCGGCCAGAGTGAACGGGAGTGGGACGATTGCGGGCGGCAAGGCGGGCACATCCACTGATGCCGAGCGCGATTTGCGCAGCCAGTACCGGAACGAACTGAAATTCAGGCCGTGCGCCGTGCAATATGCGGACTTGCTCATACCGCTGTGCCGCCACTGCTCAACATGAGCGAGCCATCGGGCAGCACGGTTCTGGCGGATGCGAGATTTCATGAGGACCTCCTTGGATTGAAGGTCCTTTATCTCATGGTTTGAAATTATTGGTAGATGGGCTCTATTGAGCGCTTACAGTATTGACGCCATTCGCAGCGGTAGAGTGGAAAAAGATGTCAAACCATCAACCGCAAGACCAAGCAACTTAAGGGGCTTCCACTTGCTCTGCCCACAATAACGCTCAGGACGATCGAATTCTATCTGTTCATACCGAAAGCCAGGCCAAGACAACAAACCTTTCATGAAGCGATTGCGCTCGGGCATCTGCCTGAGCACATCCACGACATGACGATCCAAGAGGCGAAAATCACCTGCATTCTCAGGAATTTTAGACGCGCTGACGGAATTAAAAAATTTATAAAAAAACTTGGCTGAAGCTGCTTTTACGAATCCATCAGCCTGTCGTGAGCGCCGAACCGCCACGACAACATCAAAGCCTTGCTCCCATTTGTCCAACATCACAGGGATCAACTCCGGCGGTTCCTGCAGATCAGCGTCCATGGGTATGACGACATCCCCCCTAACGAGATCAAGGCCCGCAGAAAGTGCTATCTCCTTGCCATAGTTCCGAGAAAGACGAAACGCACGAATGCGCTTGTCTCCGATATCGACAAGAGCGGAAAAAGTATCATCACTACTACCATCATCAATACACACAACTTCATACGCAATAGCACGACCAGACAAGGCATTATCTATAGATGCAAACAACATCTCCAATCCGTCGCGCTCATTATACATAGGTATTACAAGGCTCACGAGAATGGATCCAACATCTCTTTTTTCGGAGCTCCTGGAAAACGCAAGAACTCCTCCGCTCGGAAAATTCATATACTCCACACTAAGCGATTTTTAACCAGTTAAAATATGAAAATTACTCAAAAAAGGGAACTTTTTTGTATTCGATACCATCCAAGCTCGCGTATACTGCAAGAATATCCCCCCATTCAGGCGCAGCCACCGGGAGCATATAGCAGTCCTTCACACCTCCAAAAATTTTCCATTTCTCCAAGACACTATGCTCTGTAATTCCAAAATATTCAAACATACTGCCTTTCATGATTACATCTCTAGTCAAAATCTTTTTTTCGATCATACGTTGCATAAAAACAGGCACAGGGCGATCCAATTGACGACGAATCAAAACCAGCGTGGAAATATGATCACTCGCAGAAATTGAAGAGTCTACCAGTAACCAGTGAAAGCGAAAGGTGTCATTCGGACCGGCCTTGACGTTTTTAAAAACATACATTCCGAAAAAATTTTCCGCAGAAAATTTCCCCTCAGGTACTCGTTCCATAATATTAACATAAGCACGATTTAAATCGGGTGACGCAGAAACCAGCTCTCCCAAACCGAACATCTTGGAAACATCCTTGGAAGGCCACTCATCAGGACTACCGGGGATGGCCTCTCCTAGACTCACTGGATACGGATAAAACAACAACTTACCGACCTTTGTAGCATGCCCAGGGGCCTCATACCCAGTCCAAGTCAAAAAAGTATAGCGCTTATCAAGTGAAGCTGCGTACGCTGCAATTTTTCCTGAAAAAAGGTCGTGCAAAAGACGTTGGTAGTTAGGGGTAAGAACCAATATGATGACAAATGCGAGACCTACCAGGGACAACGGAATTGTCGCCATCGTTCTTCGGACACGCATCATTGCGATAATGGCGACAAAAGTCAGTGCGTAACTGGAAAGCAGAGACATGCTGGCGGTCAACTTAGGAGTGGCTGTTACCGGAACATCACTGAGAGCCTGCACCAAAACAATACCAAAAGTTATCGCAAAAAAAACTAAGATTCCGAAAATTAGCGGGAGTATGTGGTTGCCAAATTTATTTGAACATCGTTTGAGTTCCGGATTTATCGTTAAGCCTACAAAAAGTACTGCCAGTCCCCATACAGAAAAAAATGCGCTAAAAGCATGCGACTTCCATGCAGCCCATGATGCTGATATCTGCGCTAAAATTACCTCAAGTGTCACGTCTCGAGTCGCTTGTCGCTTGAAGTTTCCCATTGCCAGAAAAGAGAAGAGAAAGAAAAATACCACGACCTTAAATGTTCGCAGATACATCTTTCTATGTGGGTGCGAAAAATAGTACGCCATCAAAAATGCCAGTGCAGCAGCCAGAAATGTTGCAATGGCCGCATGTTCATAGCAACCAATAGCCGCTACACTTGTTCCACAAACTGCAATTTTAAGTTTTTTAGATACAAATTCTGCATTCCATAGCCGACATAGGGACCAAATGAAAGACAAGACAAGTCCATTGCCAATTCCCAAGCCCAGAACATCCGTCATCAAATAGTATGTTATATTCAGATTCGGATGCCCACTCAAAAAAGCCAACATGCAGATCGAAGCAATAATAAAAGAGTCGCCGCGACGTTTCCGACCAAAAAGTTCAAAGAAAATGCCGTAAAATGAAATCCAATATACCGACACCCCAGTTGCACATACCAGAGTGTACCCCACCCTAGATTCAGCAGCTTTACCCAGAAAAACTACCAAAAAATGGTGAGTATAGCGCCCGCTCCAAGACGTCCAAGCGTGAAACATTTCTTCGACAGCCTTTCCAATATCGAAAATACCTCGCGCAGCATTTGCGCGGGTAAAATCATCGCCCAAGGGAAAGGTAAAACCCATGGCGATGTAAAATGGGACAATCAGCACTACAAGTATAAAACCAAGGGATATCTGTTGCCAATATTTTTTCATTTAATTCTTCTTATTACATACGCGATTGCTAAGAACTTAACATGCTCCCCGGCAACGGAATACTTCCCCAGGCGTCTTGAGCAGAATATAAATATCGAGCCAAACAGACCAGTTGCGAACATAGTACGCATCCAGCCGAACACGTTCGGCATACGAGATGCCGCTTCTGCCGGATACCTGCCACAGCCCGGTCAAGCCGGGCTTAACCTTCTTGTAGAGGACGAAGCCCCCCTCATACTTGTCCACCTCATCCCAAACGATCGGCCTTGGCCCAACCAGGCTCAGATCCCCGCGAAGCACGTTCCATAGCTGAGGCAACTCATCCAAACTGGTTCTGCGCAAAAAATGCCCAACCCGTGTGATGCGAGGATCGCAGGTCAGCTTGTGCATCTCTTCCCATTCTGCGCGCAAAGCTGGATCGGACTGTAGGCATTCTTCCAGAACAGCGCCCGCATCGCGGACCATGGTTCTGAATTTCCAAATGGTTATATCCTTTCCGCCGAGCCCGATCCGTTTGTGGCCAAACAACACAGGCCCTCTGGAGTCCAGCTTGATGATCACGGCAATGATTGCGGAAAGAAGCAAAATTAACGGCAAGCAGATAAAAATCAAGGCCAGTTCCGCACCTCGCTTGATCCACTGTCTTCGCGGATCAAGGAGCTTCTGATGGACTTCAAGGCCCAGAATCCCGCCCATGTCGAAGGCGGAAATCCAAAGCGACGATGCCCCGAACAAGTCTGGAATTATGATCAATCGCCTGAAATCAGCGGCTGGCCCTTGCAGCACCTCCACAAGCTTGGCCGGACCTGCGCCAGGCATCGCCACAATAGCAGTGGCGCCTTTACATTCTTCGGTCACCCCCTTTGCAGCGTCCAATGACCCGATCACCGGCACTCCGTTACAGGTGGTGCCATGTTTCCGAGGATCATCGTCAAAAAATGCCACCGGCCGCAAACACAAACGGTGTTCGCGGTCCAGCGCTTTGGCCACAGCCTCACCCGTCCTGCCAGCGCCCAAAATAATCGCAGGGTGCCCCCAGCGCTTCCAAATTTCCACTTTTCGCCGGACCATTGTCCGAAAAAAAGGCACCGTGCCCAAAACGCCAATCCAAGCCATGACAAAAATCCCACGCGAGTATTGATCGCTTTGTTTGGACAAAAATATGGCACCAAGGAGAATCAAAAAAATTACGGAAGTCGACTGAGTAATTTTCTTGAGCTCAGCGGGCGGACTGAGCAAAATTCCGGGATATAGCCCCGCAATTGCGTACGCGGCAGGAAAAAGAAGCAAAAAAGGAATCATGTCCCAGTAAAGAGCAAAACTAAAAGAACCACCCAGAACAAATCTCCCGACGACACTCAAGCACCAGACCAACAACAAGGCCAGGCAGTCGGAAAACAACAAGAGCCCGGTTACCCTGAATCCAGAAAGCGGCCCCTGCTTCGGAAAGTACGCTTTTAGCTCATCGCCTGAAACCACTCCTTCAGATCTATGCTTGAACATCCCAACGCCCCATTGCGCGTGTATGCGCCTGAAGTTGAATCTCGATAATCTTGGCCATTTCAGCCCTGAACCTCTCCGGCCCAAAACCGCACGCATGCGCCCGGATTTCGGCGGGATGAAAATGACTATTCATGCCTTCAAATCGTTCGACAGCTTCCATCAACGCATCCTCGGTCTGCTCATGAAAAAAGATGCCCGTCTTTCCATCCACAACAGTTTCCAACGCCCCCCCCTTGCCAAAGGCAATGACGGGGCGCCCCGAAGCCATGGCCTCGAGAGGCACAATCCCAAAATCTTCCTCACCAGGAAAAATCAGCGCCTGGCAACGAGAGTAGTGGTTGCGCAATACTTCAAACGGTTGACGGCCCAAAAACTCGACATTGTTGCCAGCTATCTCATGCAAAAGCCGCCCTTGTTCACCTTCCCCGATTATGACCAGGCGTTTCCCTGAACGGGTGAAGGCCTTCACTGCAAGATCGGCCCGCTTGTAACCAACCAACTGCCCGACCATAAGGTAAAAATCATCCTGCTGCTCCGAAACGGAAAAGTCATCCACCGCTACCGGGGGATAAACAACATCCGCGTCACGCCGATAATGCTTGGCGATCCGCCGCGCGACATTCACCGAATTGGCCACGAAATGATCTACCCTGTCGGCGCTGAGCCTGTCCCAAATGCGCAGGTAATGAAGAAGGGGGGCCATGAAGAATCTTTTGATTCTGCCGGAATTCGACATATAGTCGTGGTACATGTCCCAGACGTAGCGCATAGGCGTATGGCAATAGCAGATGTGCAGCGTATCAGGCGAAGTCAGCACGCCTTTGGCCGGACCGGATTCGCTGGAAATGACGAGATCATAGCCGCGCAAGTCGAATTGCTCCAGGGCCAAGGGCATAAAAGGCAAATAGTGTTTGTACCAGCGTTTTGAAAGAGGAAGTTTATTGATAAACGACGAGGTTATCTTCCATGTGTCCAATGGAGAAGACAGCGCACCGCGATCTAAAACAAGAGTAAAAATATCTGTGCATGGATAAAGACCGCATAATTCTTCAACAACTTTTTCCCCGCCTCTTTGAGCGACAAACCAATAATGTATAATTGCTATTTTCAAAAAAATCTCATATTTATTTTACAATAATAAAAATAATTCTTAATTTAATAAAAAAGACCGCCTTATCAAGTAGCTATTCTTCAAAATACAATCAAATGCTACCCAATTCCTTGATTACGCCTTCAAAATACTCAATTGTGTGCGTCAAGCCCTCTTTAAGTTGAACCTTTGGCTCCCATGCTATCGCCTCTTTCGCAAAAGAAATATCCGGCCGTCGCATAACAGGATCGTTCTCGGGAAGGGGCAAAAATTTCAGTTTCGAGCGAGAACCCGTCATATCCAACACCAGTTCCGCAAGCTCTCTGATGGTGAATTCCCCAGGGTTGCCCAGATTCATGGGGCCTGTGACCTTGTCCGGGCTGTCCATGAGGCGGATAAATCCCTCGATAAGGTCGTCAACATAACAGAATGATCGAGACTGGGTTCCTTCACCATAAATGGTAATCGGCTTGTTCTGCAAAGCCTGAACAATAAAATTAGATACAACACGCCCGTCATTCGGATGCATGCGCGGGCCGTACGTATTGAAAATTCGTGCAACCTTGATACGCAAATTGTGCTGCCTCTGATAGTCGAAGAAGAGCGTTTCGGCGCAACGCTTCCCTTCGTCATAACAAGAGCGTGGGCCGATAGGATTGACATTACCCCAGTATTCTTCCTTCTGCGGGTGCATTTTTGGATCACCATAGACTTCGGAGGTGGATGCCTGGAAAATCTTTGCCTTAGTACGTTTCGCTAGGCCAAGCATATTAATTGCGCCGTGTACGGATGTCTTGGTTGTTTGGACAGGGTCGAATTGGTAATGAACGGGGGATGCAGGGCATGCCAAATTGTAAATCTCGTCCACTTCAATATAATAGGGAAAAGTCACATCATGACGCACCAGTTCGAACCTTTTATTGCCGATAAGATGTTCAATGTTGAACTTTGAACTAGTAAAAAAATTATCGAGACAGATAACTTCGCAACCCTGTTGTAGCAGTCTCTCGCAAAGATGAGAGCCAAGAAACCCGGCCCCCCCAGTTATAAGGACTCGCTTCCTTAAATGCATGTATATTTTCCTTGATATTATCTCAGGGATAATACGCAAATAAAATTGTTAAATGAATGAAGTCGAAATTCTAGCAATCAACAATTTTGTCATTCCAGAAGCTCTGTGAACAACGCTATTCTTGGCTACCATCAGACTAACCTTATCAACAAAGCAAGGGAGGACATTGTCTCCAAAAATCTGCACGCAAAGTGTGGAGTCTCTCATCGGCGACATCCGTTAGAAGACTCCTGACGAAGTCATTTTACCCACAGCAATTTTGGAAGGACCGTAAATTTTACACATTCGCATTCAAACTTCAGTATATATTGCAAAGCTATCTTTTAGAAAAAAATGCAAAAATTCATATGAACTTTATATATATTTTTTTTGCATAAAAAACAATAATATTCTGAAAATGATTACACAAATAAAAGAAATAATCAATAAAATTTAGTCGCAAGATGATGCTGCGATATTTATCCTCATTATCAATCAAATACTGCGGCAATAAATTAGGCGAAACAATTTTAAAAAAAATATTTCTCCCATGGATGTCTCTGCATTTACGAATAATTTTACCAATATCTTTCTCAGACAAATCTCCACTATGGTCATAACCATCTACAATTGCGCGCTTTTTAACACGTATAGACTCATATCCTCCGCAATAACTAAAGTGCCATCCTGCTTCATAAATATTTAAACCTTGGCAAAACCTAAAATATGTAGGCTTTCCCTTGGAGGAAAAAGCAAAGTATTCCTTAGGATATAGATCCTGCTTGGGGTCAAGCAAATCAGCATAATTCCCCATACGAGTTCCAGGCCAACTAGGGTTGGTCCAACAAGCTAAATTTACGTAATAGTACATAAGTTGTTGCTGAAAAACTTTGACACCCTCAACATCTTTATACATTAGAATTGCTTGGGGATCCGGAATCTCATCAACATCAGATATAAGAACCACATCGTCATCGCGACAATGTTCAAGTCCTAACATAATTGCATCACGTTGAGTGTTTTCAAAAAACCACTTTGAACAAGAAAAATCCCCCCCCGGGTATCTTTCGAAAGGATTATACACAATATGGATTATTTTATTTTCAAACTTCGCATATCTATTTCTATTAGTTTTGTAAAATAAATCTTTTAATTCACCCTTAGACGTTACACTTGACTCTACCAGAACAAATACATCTACAACAGAATCAAGAATATTTAAGCGCAAATCTAAAATATCAAACTCGTTAAAAAACATAAAACAATCATAAACAAATTTTTTATTACTAGACATTTTTAAATTAGGACGAGATATTATCTCAATTTTTTGTTCAAACACTTTATACATTCTCAAGGAAAAAAAGTTATTTAGTCGATTCAAAAACTTTGGGTCATGACTAGAACAGCGTATAGCAAATCTGCCAGGATCAAGTCGTGGCAAGGGTTAATAAATACGGGTTCTTCGTTGTTTGATGTGAAATTCATGATGTCACCACGACCTGAATCGGGGCGCAATCAGGTAGACCATGGTGATGAAATTCTCCACGTTCCGGTATCCCCTGGCTCTTGCCCGCACTGCCTGGAACAGGCCATTGAGCCCTTCGAGCCTCGCATTTGTGTGCAAGGAATCCCAACGATGAAGGATTCGCGGCAAATGCCTCTCAAAGCTAGCCAATGCTCCGCGCACGGGTTCCAATAACGGACAGTTGGCCGCGTACTCGGCAGCATACTTGAGAAAATGGGTGATGCGCCACTTGGCGGCCTGCTTCGACTCGGCCCGTCGAACCCAGCGCAGAAGTTCTTTGACACGGTAGGCCTTGACGGTGGCGAAGCCCTGCTCGACGAGTTCCAGGAGAGCGTTCTCCTGATGCTCCGTACGTATTGTCTCGGCGCCCTTGAGCACGGCCCAACGGGTGTGGTCCGGCAGCTTTGACTGCCTAGCCTCAAGTTTTCTGACGTCATCGACGGCTTTGGTGAAGAGTTGGACGACATGGAACCAGTCGACTGTCACCGAGGCGGACTTGAACTTCTGTTCGACGGCGGAGAGGAAAGCAGGCGACATGTCGCTGATGACCTCGACGATGTTTTCAGGACAATCTTGATGGGCTTCAATGAACGCGCAGAACTCGGTCAGGCATTCCTTGCACTTGCCAGTCGCGAAGACCACGGGCTTGTCGGAGCGGTCCAGGTCGATAAAGACGGTGATGTAGTTGTGCCCACGCCTGGATGCGGTGTCATCCAGGCCGATGGCCTTGAGACCCTTCAAGTTCAGCGCAGTGATGGCTTTGGCCACATAGTGATGGACGATGCGCCACAAGCGGGTATCTGTAACCTCGACGTGGCGCGCTAAGGCATTGACCGGCATCTCTCGAACGAGGCTCATGACAACCTGCTCAAAAAGCGAGGTAACACGGCTGCCTTCCCTGGCCCATGGGGCCTCGACACGTCGGATTCCATGTTCAGGGCAATTGATTCTCGGCAGTCGGGCTGTGAGGTAGCAGTGATGTTGGAAGAAGTTGAGATACCGCCCCGTGAACTCCTTAAAGTCATGAGTCTTGCACGCGACTCCGCACTCGGGACACGGATACAGCGCTCCGCGGTCGGCACCGATCTCCAGGAGGAGCTTGGTTGGCGTATGGTTGGTATCAAGACGTTGGCTCATAACTTTCCAAGCGGCGTGAGGCCGAGGCCCAAGGCAAAGATTTCTTCAGCTCGCATGGCAGTCCTCCTGAGGGAGGGCTACCCAAACTGATCGAGGTCGGTCAATTCCACCTCAAACGACGAAGAACCTAAATACGCAAGTAGTTCAAAAATTTCAGAGGTCAAATTCAGGCAATTCCTGAAACTCAAGCAAGGCAACCTTTTTCCTGCATTTGAAAGAATGCGAATTTCGATTTAACTACAGGAGTCAGAACATCTACAAAGTCCTACTCAAAATCATCAGGACAAACCCGCTGTTCTAGTCACGAACCAAAAACTATTTGCAAATTGCAACTGTCGCAAATTGCAAATAAACAATGTCGTTAAAAAGCTTAGGGAAAAAATTTGCTAAAAGTCGTGCTGATCGGTCAGACACCTCATTAATTCCTTCATGTTTTACTATTTCGAATCCAGCATCTGCAAAAAGTCGGCGCATGGACATGGACGTAAAAAAACGAAGGTGAGTTTTATCAAGAATGCCAGCATCCCTGTACTCAAAATTTCTTTTTAAAAACAATTCCTTTAGCACCGAGAAATGACGCATGTTAGGAATAGACGTGACTACGACCCCATTATTAGCAATTATAGATTTTGCAAACATTAAAGCCGCACAAGGGTTTATCATATGTTCTAGAACATCGTTAAAAAAAATAGCATCAAATTTTAAACCCTGAAAATCAACACACTCATCAAATTTACAGTTATAAATTTTATGCAAGAAACGCTCAGCCTCAACGCTTGCAGCGCTATTTTCTTCAACGCCAACGATATAACACTTTTGCCTAGCAAGGATGCATCTTCCGAAAGCACCAGCCCCGCACCCGACATCAAGCACTGTTCGCGCTGAACTGGGCAGGTAACGTAACATTTCGTGCCTGCTTTCTTGATAATAAGAAGATAGTGTCATAAAAGCTTCATCCTTCACTAGTGAAATTTTCTTCGCAAATAAAGGCTTTTTCGTCGCACCCTAAACGCAAAATTAATTAGTGCGTAAAAACCAACTAGTTTTAAGATTACTCTATTTATACGAGAAAAAACGATTAATAATCTTTTCCACCCACCTATGTTATATATTTCACGATACTTTCGCGCCATTAAGGACATCCCGTTGACGTTATTGAACGTAGCACAAGCGTGGGAATATCCTTCTGCAGCGAGGCGTTGTCGCAACTCTCCGTCATCAAAAAGACTGCGCAAATGCGTTATGTACTCTTCCGGTGTCGTCGCCCAAAGACCTCCTGGACCCATTGTATCTTTATGAGCATTACATTCTGCAGCATGTCCTAGACAAGGTTTTTTGTGCATAAGTGCTTCTGCGAAAACGTAACCAAAAGTTTCACCATCTCGTCGTCCTTGAGCAAATATATCAAGAGTATTGAGGAAAGATGAAATCCTACTCCCGTCGCTGGAGTGAGAGATATGGCAAAAATTTTTAAGTCCTAGCGACTTCGCTTGCTCCCGATAGCGCGAACTTCCTCCCATGATAATGAAATAATTGTCAGCTGTAGAAACTTCAGCAAAAGACTCAAGTGGGACGGGTGAAAACGTATCATCATCAACCCGCTGATGGAATCCAGCTACAAGAGCATTCTGGGGAATACCAAGTTCTTGGCGCAAGTCACCATCGAAAACAACAGAAGTTACGCCAAAAGGAATCACGGAACTGAAGCATAAACTTCCTCCTTTTAAAATCCACTGCCTTCGCAGCCAACGACTCATAAAAAAAGTATGATATACGTTGCTTCGAAAATCAACGCCCATATCAAGAGCAACTTTTTGCAAAACAGGCTTTTTGAATAAAAAATATGGCCATTCACATGGCCCAGCAATTGCCGTTTGAATCATATCGAAGTGCTGCTCATCAAATTTATCAAAAAAATCGGTATCAAGCCATTCTCCCGTCAAACTTTTTCCACTGGCCTTGACGTACACCAAGTCAACACCATGTCTCTTTAAGTATTCTTTCCGATGAAAATCTGGCTCACCTGTATAAAAATAACAAACTTCAAACTCATCTCTCGGAAGAGATATGGCAACCTCTTGCAACCAACGCTCTGTTCCTCCAGCAGCAAGTCCATTATATTTTATAAAAGCAATTCGAATTTTATGCATTTTAGTCCACAATAATCAGTACATGTTGCTAAAAAATCACTACGATTGCGTCTTAAATATCAAAAACTCATCAGCGATAACATCAACGCGTTTCTTTTGGGTATGATACGCTAGCGTCTTTAAAAATCCATTAGCGGCAATGCGACCTCTTTCTGCATCATTAACAGACGAAGAGTAGTGCTTAATTTTATTTACACAGTCATAAAAATCATCATAATAAACAATATCTTCATTTTCTACAAACAATTCACTAATGTGAGTTATAGGTGGAAGTCGATCCGTCAAAACCATCCGACCACAGGCCATCCCTTCAAATATTCGACGGGTGATTTCTTTATCACGAGAATGTTGTAAAACAATTTTACCGCTACATAAAAATTTCGAATGCGCCTCAGCAACAAGACCACTTCGATTAACAAAAAGATCAGGATGCTCATCCACAAGTCTATCCATAACAGCAGAACTGCCCTTCCCGCGCGTACATACTGCGACATAAGACTGCGGCACCTCAAAAGGTCTATAAATTGTGTCGTCAGCAAAATGTGTCCACCAAAGCGCACGGTGTCCTCTTTTACGATACTTTACCATTGAAGAATAATCAGGGGTAAGGATCAAATGAAAATCTTTTGCCTTGGGATAGTTCGTCACAAAGCGCTTCGGATCGTCGGACGATTCAAAAACCGTAAAAACACCCTGCTGTTTAATTTTTGCGAAATATCGAGATCGAAAACCAGTATAATCTAAGTGAAAAACAATATCAGGACGATACCAATTATTCCTGATCGAAGCATACAATAATTTTAGATTTTCATCATGATATGAATCATGCTCATCAAAGAGAGAAAAAAATCTGACTTGCCAGCCGCGTCGCTTAAATTCCCGGGCTAAAGAAATCGAAACGGTAGCAGTATCATGGACTCTATGCGCACACACGAAAGCTATTTGCCGCACAGGCGATTCTTCCATGGAAGAATGAGAATTATTTCTAACTACACTTTTCAAAAACTGCTTAACAGATGCTCGAAACCCTACCGCTTCACCTTTCCGATCATGGCGAAATAACCCTACACCCTGCGCAACTGCAAATCGCTGTTCCTCCCACCATGACTGGATATTTCCTTCAAGAGCAATCGCGGTTGATGACACGCCTTTAGCTGCCGCATAGGAATTTTGGCTAATGCCATCTTCGATTGAAAATTTAGAATCCGTATATAGGGCGAGGATCCGCCTGAAAAAATCAGTAGCATATACGCATGGATTATTAGTATAATTTGCAAACCTAGAATCAGTAACTACATAGTCATCCTCACCAAAACGGACCGAGTTAAAAATGTCCGGAAATTTTTTATCCGGATGAGTGACCCAATGAACGCAACTTAGAAAATGCTGCGGCTTCTCCCATTCACGCCCTTTAAACTGTAATGAATGCAACGGTTTTCCATAAAAATATTTATGCCGCATAAGAACGCATTGAGCGACACCGTCGCGCAAAAGATCAATAGCACTACCTATTCGAAACCGTGTCACTTGTGGTGATTCTACACAAACCCAATCATTCTCAAGAAACAAAAAAAACTCTGACTCTGCCATTGACAGAAGTCGCTCTATTCCCGCTTGAATTCCAATATTATCTTCTGAGTCAATGAAATTCAGGCCAAATTCCTGGACAATACGTTTTTCTTTCGGATTGTTACCTTGTAAAAACACTATTACTTTCTTAGCACACTCCAACAATCCCGATGCATCATAAGACATAAGTGTATTACGAAGTGTGCAAGGGGCGTTCCAAGTTAATATCCCTATGGTCAAATCAAAAGGAATATTGTCACTAATTTTCATCATAATCTAACAACTCCCTAAACTTCAGCGTTAAAGAATTGACCTTGATTGATGAGGAATCCATTTGCCCCATTTTTCTTCATAAATCGCTTTATTTCTTTCAAAAAGCTGTATTCGCTCCTGACTAGGCAAGACATTAAATGATGCGGAATGCTCATGATGCACAAAAACATCCTCCGCGCAGGCCATAGTGTAACCGATCTTTTCTGCCCTCCGGCAATAATCATCATCTTCAAACCATCCTCTCCCGTAATCTTCGCAAATGAACCCTACAGACTCGAACACTTTACGGGGCATCATGACGCAAAAAAAAGCCGTGGTGCGCAGAGGATAAAGCTGTCCTACGTGCCGAAATGTGTATTGACGAGACTTATCAAGCATTTCCTCACGACTATTGTAACTGATATTTATTTTTGCCTCATTTCCGATATTGTTGGTGACCGGACATAGCAAGCCAAGAGATGACGACCTTGCTAGATGATTCATTAGTGTCAGATCCCATCCTGGTGTCACGCACGTATCATTATTGAGCAACACTAGATAGTCGCCGGAACTAATTCGCAAACCTTGATTGTTAGCAACCGCAAATCCTCTATTCTCTGAATTCAATATAATATGCCTAGAAGCATGACCTTCTTTCCAAAGGCGCAAGTACTCGGAAGTTTCATCAGAGGAAGCATTATCAACTACTATGATTTCGAGATTGGTATTAAATGAACTTGCAACAACACTATCAAGACAAGCTTTAGTCAGTTGTAGGTTATTAAAAGTTACGACAATAATGCTCACTTTTTTTTGGCAAACAATAGAGGCTATTTCGTGTGCTAAACGCTCTGTTCGTTCTTGCCAAGTTTGATTACGAACAAACTCTTGCCTCATTCTGGACTGTTCAAGTGTTTCACAATCTTCCAAAACATGACGCACTTGATTGACAAATGATACTCTATCTTTTGCAGTATAAACGTATATTCCGAACTGATCCATCTCTGGAATATCAATACTTACAACAGGTTTACCTGCACTCAGGTATTCATATAGCTTTACCGGATTTGTAGCTTGAATAAGAGGAGTAGGCAAGAACGGCAAAAGGCACACATCAAATGCGTACAGGTAAAAAGGCAAATCATTGTACGAAACCTTACCAGTAAATTCAATGTTGGGATATTTTTTTAAACGAGTCTTAGCTTTTACTGTATCATTACCAATAAGCAAAATCCGACAATAAAAAAATTCCGTCGCCAGCATTTCAACCAGCTCAATGTCAAACCATTCCGCTATCATCCCGTAATACCCTAGTGTTCGACGCGCTTTTGGATCATAATATATCTTTTCAGGTGAAGAAGAAAAATGCGAAAAATCACCTGCATTTCTGATTATCACTGTTTTCCGGGCCCTTTCTTTAACTGAATTTTCTAGCCACTGAGAACTAACTACTGTTAATTCTGATGATGAAAGAAGGTTATCTTCCATGTAGCGTAAATTAATATCAACTCCGTTACCAAAACCTTCATGATGATCCATGCAGTCGTATACAACCACTCCCCCTGGTAGGTGAGAAATCAACGGATGCCACGCCGGGTGTTCAGCAAGAAATATTCTCTTGTGACTTTTTGTCCAGAACAAAAGTTCTCCGAAACTTTGGAGCAATTCGGCAACCGCTGATTCATCAGGAACCCTGTAGTGAATGTTGCACGGCAGATATGCCTGAAGACGTACGGAAAATAGACGCCCTTCGTCGTCAAGTGATTCAATTTCAAAGCCTTTGTGATCGGCATGTTTTAGCTGAGGAGAAATGAAAAAAACTCTATGCCCGAGACAAGCAAGGCCCTTACTAAGATGCTGAGGACGTTGGTGCAAATGCCACCAATCTATCACCCCGAAAACGAAATAATCCGCCCTTTCAGAATGCTGTAGAGCCAAGCGAATGTTCGGAAGAGGGAAGGGACGATCGAAACGACTTTTTACTCTGCTACCAGCTAGCAGTCTTCCTATTCGACATCCCAAGATAAAAAAACGTTTTGCTACAATTTTGCAAGATGCCGATATGGGGAGGGCTAAATAAAGATTACGCAACCGATCATAATCGCCCGGAGCCATATCACCCCTTAACCCACGAAAAAGCAGGAACAAAAAAGATGTCCTAGAAAAAGTTTTCATATCTTTCCACACGCATAAACCCTAAATTTTGGAATACTTTAATTTCTAACAAAACGCTTTCCATAGATGCCGAGGCGAACTCTTCGCCAAACCAATCGAACTCCCACAAAAAAAATAGCTGTTAAAACAATTGGCAATGCCAATGGCTTATGTTTTGCGGTTAGCAAAATTCGACTTCGAACAAGTAAATAAAGGGAGCGTAAACTTATTTTCGATGCAGAGAAACCAGTTGTCGCCCCTTCTTTATGATATACAAGCGCACTTGACGCGTAGACTAGATCAAATTGACCCTTAGCACTGCAAGCCCAATCCTGTTCTTCGCAGTAAAGAAAAAAACGTTCATCCATAAGTCCGACAGTTGTAATAAATTTACGGCTAGCCATTACACTTGCCCCATAGATGAAATTGATTTGCGCCTCAACCACGTCATATGAGACCTTCTTTGCATCTTCAACAGACATCATGTTGCCACAAAGTTTGGACATACCAGTCCAAATTTGTGACATTCCTCCTCCCATACATTGAACAATTTGCCTGTTATCTGAGTAGCAAACCATTGACCCGCAAAGACCAGGCCGCTCACTGCAAAAAAGCCTGTCACGCATGGCACCCAGCGCAGATTTATCAACAATCGTATCGTTGTTCAAAATCCAAACGGCATCTGCACCCCACCCCAGCGCCAAGTGGATACCGACATTGTTTCCTGCAGCATAACCTTTATTCACAGAATTACACACGACAACAACGCTTCCTTCTTCCGGACAGGGATACGGCTCTGCGGAAACTCTATATTGAGCCATGAATGGCTTATTCGCGAGACGAGAAGCACCCTCAGACATCAAGTATTTTTCAGCACTTTTAGCCCAAAGAGACAGTTGATGCAAAGAGTCATCAGACGACGCATTATCAACTACAATTATCCATGCAGGAGGAGCATCACTCGCAAGAACAGAATCTAAACAATTTATTGTATCTTGACTTCTATTATAGTTTAAGACAACAACTGCTACTTGATACATATTACGATACCTTCAACACATATTTACTTTTGACAAAACAAAGAGTCTTACAAAAACTCTTGCAATATATCACATATTTTCCTGGAACTCGTTCCATCACCATATGGACTTAGTGTCGTCGACATAGTTTTGTACAAAGTTTTATCTTCAATTATTCTTGCTGATGCAGCAACAATCGAACTAACATCCGTTCCCACCAAAAGACTCGTACCCGCCTGCACAGACTCAGGACGCTCTGTTGTTTTACGCATAACAAGCACAGGCTTCCTCAAGGAAGGCGCTTCTTCTTGAATCCCTCCGGAGTCTGTCAATACCCACTGACAACGCTGCATCAATCCGACGAAAGGCATATATGGTTGCGGCTCTATAAGATACACATTTGGTATATTCGATAGAATATCTCGAACGGGCTGCTGCACCCTCGGATTTAGATGCACTGGATACACAAAAGACATCATAGGATAAATTTCAGCAAGCTGTCGTATGGCCAAACATATAGCCCGGAAAGGCTCGCCAAAATTTTCCCGCCTGTGCCCAGTAACAAGCACAAATGGACGAGCACCCATTTGCAGGTCTTGCGGCAGAGCAAGAACATGCGCGGCTTCGGGATGGGAGATAAGGTATTCCTTCGCGTACAAAAGCGCATCAATCACCGTGTTACCAGTTATGTGAACATTCCGCTCAATTCCTTCGCCTCTAAGACTTTTGGCCGCACTGACCGTCGGCGCAAAGTGGATTGACGCAATCCGGGAAACCATTTGCCTGTAGCCTTCTTCGGGAAAAGGGTTACCCAAGTCATGCGTTCGTAAACCAGCCTCAACGTGTCCTACCGAAATCCCCTGCCCGAAGGCAGCTACAGCTCCGGCAAAGCAAGTTGCCGTATCGCCTTGAACCAGCACCATGTCAGGAGATTTGGATGCAAAGACTTTTGGCAAACGATCTAGAATCTTGGCCAATACCCCATTTACGCTCTGGCCGACATTCATCACATCTAAATCAATGTCTGGGGTAACATCAAAATAAGGGAGTACACTTTGAAGCATCTCTCTGTGCTGGGATGTTACGCAAACATGCACTCGCATCCCCTGTCGCATTCGCAATTCTCTGATGATGGGAGCCATTTTAATGGCCTCAGGACGCGTACCAATAATAAAAAGTATATTTTTCATTTAATCATCACTCGGATTGTTATTTCTGCGTTTGTAAAAATACGACGCTATTTAGTCGATCCCGAAAAACTATAAAAACGGTCCGTCAGGCACAAATATGTATCGGCTGAACATTGGGTCGAAAAACGTGCCCCAGCAATTTGAGGCACAAAAAATACAGTAACCGGATGAACTTCCGGAAATTGAATGCCGCACAGGCCATGAACAGGTTCACGGAATCGCCGATTCGGCCTTTGAGGTAGTTTCGAAGCATTCTGTGATCGTTCTTGAGATGGCCGATGATTGGTTCGATGGCTGCCCTGCGGCGAAAACGTTCTCTGGCGTTGCGCTTCTCATGTTCAGTTTTTGGCCCTTTGCCTGATTCTGGAATTTCGATGCGGGTCGTTCCGATTTTACGCTTGCCTCGATATCCACGATCGCAGATCGTCATGGTTGGCCTTTGGCCCACGACATTCTCGACCTGGGTAAGCACTGCGGGGAGAGTATGACCATCGAAGGGATTGTCCGGGAAAGACAGAGCGCCAACGATGATGCCGCTGACCTTGGCCACGGTCACGGATACCTTGGCTCCGAACTCGTATTTCTTGTGAGCCTTTCCTTTGCTGATGCAGGAAACGTCTGGCTCATGGAGGCTGTAAATTTTGCCCGTGTCGGAACGCTGCTGGCGCTGTACGCGGTCGTTGAGGTCCAGAGATTGTTGGTGGGACTCAAGAGCTTCCGGAGAAAGCTTCCGCTTCATTTCGCGGATCAGGACGCCGGCAATAGTCCGCAAACGCGGGACCGCCCGTTGGGCGTCGCCCTGTTTGCGGCCTTTTGACTTGAAACGAATAGTCCGCAGCAGCTTCTTGACCTCACGCTGGCAGCTGCGCCGGAGTTTGACGTCTTCCAGTTTGGCCATGATGCGGCAACGTGTCACGATCTTGGTCAGCAGCTTGGTGTCCGTTGAAAAAATGATGTTCTTTTCCTGTACGGTGGAGTCCACGACAACTTCCTCTTCTTTGGCCTTGTCGCCATGAAGGGTCACGGAGACTTTAAAAATTTTGCGCAAACCGTCTTCCCCGATGCGACGCAAAAAATAGGTCAACTCGGATGGGTCGCACGGCAGCTTCCAGGTGAACCGCTGCTGACCGCAGAAGGCCTGGAAGTAGGGGTTCTGAACCCAGATCTCGACGACGCGCTCATCGCTCAGGTTTTCAAGCTGCTTGAGGATGAGAAGCCCAACCATCAAACGGACGGGTTTAGCTGGGCGACCGGACGCAGCATAGAGCGGACGAGAGCTGTCTTCAAAAACCTGCCACGGGATGGCCTTGGCCAACCCCAGCAGGTGGTTTCGAGGATCGAGCTGATCGATCAGATCTGGGCAGAGAAAGCTGCGCTGAAGGTCCAATTTTTTGGGCTGCATCGTTGGTAACCTCGGAGTAATTTCGACCAAGAAAATGCATTTTTTACTGCATTACTGGTTATGCGAAATACATTATTTCCGAGTAAATTTCGATTTATTTCAATATATTGGTCTGTTTTTCAGGACTGACTATTTAACATAAAACCATCGAAAAACCGAACAAACTCAATCAATATGTCAAAAAAAATTTAATACACTATTAATTCAAATGGTCACATTGACTTGACCTGCCGGGAAGCTTCGGGCCACTCAATTCTTGAGGGTTATGTTCTTGCTTGCGCACTTTATCCACGGCTTTGTTCACATGCTTCATGACATGAAATCTGACGTGGACAATTTAGGTTCCGGCATTCGGCACATGCGCCATGGTCGCCGTGAGATATGGCTCCCACGTACCCATTGCAATAGCCCGTATGGATTCCAATTGGCCTAGTGAGAGCCTGCAGTAATATTCCTCCAGACTGCTCTTCTTCCGCTCTTCGCAAACATGCTCGACCGTGCTGCGCATAAGGTCGCAGACAATGGTCATACAGGAGTTCCCTTTGCGGAATGCTTTCTCATCCACTCCGAGATAGTGAATTGGCCGAGCCTCCTTGCGTAAAAGGCCTCGTCGAACAGCCCGCTCCATTACTCCCCAAACCTCATCCCATGTGAGTTTCAGCAAGCGCCGAGAGCCATCCACTGTCGCGCACTCTGTGAGCACATCTATGATCCAGCGCTCCATGAGCAGTGTGAAGCGAGACCGTGACTCAGCCCAGGGTACAAGCACTTGGTGCACTCCATGTTCCGGGTATTCCACTCGCGGAACTCGAGCATGAAGTAACATCTTGAATTGACATGTATCCAGGTGACGCCAGACACGCTCGCCTACATGGTCCCGGCAAGGCAACAGCTTGCCGCACTCTAGGCATGGCCAGCGCTCGCCCGGGCCATGGTCTAGCCAAATATCAACACTATTTTCCGGCACTTTCAAATCAACCTTGTCAACAAACCAAGGGGCTTTGACTCCAAGAATCTGTGCGTAAAGTTCGGTGTCTCTCATCGGCGTCCTCCGTGAGAAGACTCCTAACCAAGCCATTTACCCACAGCAATTCCGGAAGGACCTTAATTCCACATTAAACGTCGAAGAACCGAATAATTGTTACATGGCACTAGTCGTGGTTCACTGCTATACAAGCGTGCAATTCCTTAATTGTTTTTAGCTACTAATGGCTAACCTCGAAAATCGATAACCCTAACTTTGACAAACACTTTGCAAAAAAGCCTCATATCGAGGCAAAACATCAACAGAAAGCCCACACATATGCACTTTTCCATCGTGAATCCAGTAAATATAGTCACATAATTCAACAGTGCTAAGCCTATGTGCCACAATAAGAACAGTAATAGACTTTTTCAAACCGTATATTGTTCGCATTATCTCGTATTCAGAAGCACCATCCATTGCAGATGTTGCCTCATCAAAAATTAACATATCTGGATTTTTATACAATGCACGTGCAATAGAAATACGCTGTACTTGACCGCCGGAAAGACGAATTCCACGTTCTCCGACAATCGTATCCACGCCTTGGGGCAAATCATCCAAAAAATCCATAAAAGCCATTCGACAACTATCTAAGACTCGTTCTCGATCTATCTTTCCCCCCCACTGGGAAAAAGCAACGTTTTGCTCGATGGTCGCATTAAGCAGAAAGGTTGCCTGCGGAACATACCCGACATTTCCCATCCATCCCGCTCGCAACGGAACTGTCAACTCCCTGCCGTCGATGGACACCTTTCCATCGGTCGGAGGATAAAGTCCGGCCACCATCCCGACCAGCGTACTCTTTCCCGACCCAGAGAGGCCAATTAATCCTATTCTTTTCCCTTTTGGCAAAACAAGTGAAATATTATCAATAACGACACGCCCACCCTGAGATGCGCCTTGATAACGGAAAGAAACATTATCTAAAGAGAGCATGGAAGTCAGTCTGCAAGATTCCGGATTAGCCACCCCTCGATCTGAGATCTGCTCCATTTCACACATCCGATCCAAAACAGGCTGGATATAAGGCAATGCAGCCTGAGTCTGCAATAAACAACTTATAAAACGATTTATCGTGGGCAACAATCTCCACGCAACGGCAGCCATAAGAGTTATTGTCGCCGTCATGTAGGCCAGAGACACAGACGCAAAATTCATATATAGCACAGTTAGTAGCAACATTACCATCCCAACTAGTTCTAACAACAAGGACGGCAATGGAAGCAACATCTCTTGCTGAGGCCGGAAGCGACACAATTTTTGACATTGACTATCGAAATCAGAAATAAATGTTTTTTGCTGTTGATATATAAGAACTTCACGAATTCCTTGCAACGCTGTCAGCACGGATCGACAGATCTTAATATTAACAAATCCAATTTTTTCATTAACACTATGAACTTTTTTCCGCACACTTTTAAATATTAAAACAGCACTTAGCCCTGTAACAATGACAACAAAAGAACCTATTAAAGGAGAAACGACCAGGACACTGATTAAAAGAAGAATACTAATAAAAAAATATGTAGCGAACAGAAGAATCTGAAGCATAAATATAGATATATACGAGCGCCATGACAAATGTGTCTGTAAAACACTGATATCTTGTTTTACATGCCAAAGATAAGGACTGTACAAATAACCCTCAAATATCTTACGCCCCATTTCAGAACTAACTTTTTCCGCAAAGCGACCTTGCTTCCAATATAAATACTGACTAAATCCAAGCTTACACAACAGAGAAGCAACCAAGAAGAACAGAACGCACACGAGAAGACTACGCTGATCTTGTATATAAAGAGAAAGAAAAGGAAAAGTATAATCAAGCAAGCGCATTGGAGCGAGGTCGATCACGGATTCAGGCGTAGCAAGGGCGACACCCAAAAGAGAGACGGCTAATGCTATGAGAAGTTCAAAACAGGCAACCACTATGGAAATAGAAACAGCACTCCACAGCATACGTCTCAATTTAGGAGATAAAATTTTATAAATATACGTCGCAGCCTGAAAAAATGTAAACACACGCACTATAAAGTCCCTTTATTTCATGAATTTTTCGACATATGCGTCAAAAAAAGCAACCACTGACCGCACTGCCTAGAGATTGACCAGAGACGACACATTTATACACAACAATAATTACAAGCAGACAATTGGCGCTATTTTTCGCACAGTATCGGTTAATAAGAATATCGAGCCCATCAAATACAGACTCGCTTCTGACTCGCCGTGCGCTCATAGCCCCGTCTACATCAATGAACGGCGAAATTTAAAGCCTTCGAGAAAAACCTCTGCATTGGCCAAACTCACACCTTGGGAGTCTTTTTCTGAAAGTGTAAGCACCCCTACCAATGGCCAGGCAATGCCCAGCTCATAATCATTCCAAATTATAGACCGCTCATGTTCAGGTGCATAAAAATCGGTGCATTTATAAATAAAAGAAGCCCGATCACTGATCACATAAAAGCCGTGCGCAAAACCTGGGGGAACCCAGAGCATGCGCTTGTTCTCAGCCGAAAGTCTCACCCCGACCCATTTGCCGAACCACTTGGAGCCGCTGCGGATATCGACGGCCACGTCGAACACTTCGCCCTCGGCAACTCGCACCAACTTCCCTTGGGGCTGACGGATCTGGTAGTGCAGGCCGCGCAGAATTCCTTTAACGGACAGACTGTGATTGTCCTGCACGAAATCGAAATCAACCCCGTTCTCGGCAAAGGTCTTCCGCTGCCAAGTTTCCATGAAAAACCCGCGCACGTCGCCAAAGACATGCGGCTCGATGATCACGACATCGGGGATTTCCGTTTTGATGAATTGCACCCGTTACTCCCCGCCGGACAGAATTTGCAATAGATAGACGCCGTAACCGCTCTTTTTCTGCTCCTCACCGAGCTGGCGGAGCTTTGAAGCATCAATGAAGCCAAGATGATAGGCGATTTCTTCAAGACAAGCTATTTTAAGGCCCTGGCGCTTCTCGATGGTCTGCACAAACAAGGATGCTTCAAGCAGGTTATCGTGGGTCCCGGTATCGAGCCATGCGCTGCCGCGACCCAATTTTTCCAGGCACAGGCTCCCCATTTCCAAGTAGCGTCTGTTCACATCCGTTATTTCAAGCTCACCTCGAGCCGATGGCGTTATGGATTTAGCGATGTCCACCACAGAACTGTCGTAAAAATACAGACCAGTCACTGCATAGTTTGACTTGGGCTTATCAGGCTTTTCTTCCAACGACGTCACGTTTCCTTTCGCGTCGAAGCCCGCCACGCCGTATGCCCTCGGATCGGATACATGATAACCGAAAACAGTCGCCCCGCTTTCTCTGGCCGCAGCCCGGCGCAGCTTTTCCGACAGCGTATGGCCGAAAAAGATGTTGTCCCCAAGCACCAGGGCCGAGGGAGCACCGCCAAGAAAATCCTCACCAATAATGAAAGCCTGGGCCAACCCGTCAGGAGAGGGCTGCATGGCATACGCAAGCCGTATGCCCCACTGGCTCCCGTCGCCAAGAAGACGCTCGAAAAAAGGCAAATCAACGGGCGTGGAAATGACCAGGATATCCCTGATACCCGCCAACATGAGGGTACTAAGCGGATAGTAAATCATGGGCTTATCATAAACAGGCATGAGCTGCTTGCTGCCCCCTTTGGTCAAGGGGTAAAGCCGGGTCCCCGACCCGCCGGCGAGAATGATACCTTTTCGTTCAATATTCACTGACAATGCTCCAACTTCAAAATCGGTCTGACTCTCTAGAGACAGTATCTATACTCGTGATCAGGCCGAGCCTTAATCATCCCGTTGTTCTTGCGTCAACCAACATTTGGTAAGACAAACCCGGTTTTCAACATTTAACATCACCGAATTGTCTGACAAAACCCGTAAAAATTCAGTCCTGGAAAAGCATCTTGCCAATTCATCGAAACGGAACTGTTGAACAAGCAACGCTGGCCATCACCAAGGACTCCTTTGTCGATAAAAAGCAGGCGTCCCACTATTCCGACTTGCTCTATCAGGTGAACCTGACCGGCGACCGGCCGGGGCTTGTCTATTTCCTTTTCGAGCACAAAAGCTATTCGGATCATTTCGTATGTCTACAACTCTTGCGGTATCTGCTGGAAATCTGGGAACTCTACCGCAAGCAGCACAAGAGTACCAAGACGTTGCCGCTGATCATTCCCATCGTGGTCTATCACGGCAAGCCCAAGGGCAAGGCTGCGCGCCTGATGGAACTGATCGACCTGCCAAATTCCTGCTTGGCAGCCTATGTTCCGGATTTTGATCTTTCCTTTTACGACTTTTCACCCGACACCGACGCCGCCATCAAGGGAGAGATTTGGTTGCGGCTTGTGCTGCATTGCATACACGTCAAGAATTCTCCTGAAGATTTCGCTAAAATCGTTCAAATCATTTATCTTATCAGTGAGCTCGACAACGATGCGCCGGCGCTGCAATGGATGGGAATCATCTTCCATTACCTCATACGGGTGGTGGACATTGAGCCCGACGTGTTGCAAGATTTGGTTACCCAAAGCCTCTCAGCAGGCAAGGAGGAAATGCTCATGACTGTCGCGGAAAGACTTGAAAAACGGGGCGAAGCCAGAGGTGAATCCAAAGGCCGCAATGCCATATTAAGCCGCCTCCTCGCCAAACGATTTGGACAGGATAATTTTGATATCAGCTTGCAGGAACGCCTGCGCAACGCCACGCCTGAACAACTGGACCACTGGGCGGAACGAATTCTCGACGCAAAAACACTCGAAGAAGTATTCGAAGAGCAATAACTGATGGTGCTGCAAAAAGTCGTCTTCCCCTTGGAAAAGGAAATCCATTTTTTAGCTATTTGAAAGAACTGGATTTCACGCATAGCCTGACATGGCCCACCTTCGTGAGAATGACGCTCAGATTCTTCCGTGTTTTTTTGCATTGACCTCTCCCGGCAATGCGGTCGGCCAGTTGAACAACCTCTTGACCTGAGCGCGCTCATGCATTCGCACGCGGAACGCTTCCCCTTGGAGACGGTTCGTATTCAGGAACGAGCCGCTTCAAAATCCGCCTCACGCCGCAGGCATCAAAAAGCCCCGCAGCCTCAAGCAATGCTTCCAGACTCTCCGGCCGCTCTTTGCCCCCTGTGCCCGATCCCAGCACCATGATCTTTTCATGCCCAGTTTCCAGCACATCCTCACCCGCTGTTATCAATTCTTCGTACAACTTCTCCCCTGGCCGAAGCCCCGTGAACCTGATCTCTATCTCCGCAGGATCCTTGCCTGAAAGCACGATGAGATCCCGGGCCAGTTCCGCGATACGCACGGGCTGTCCCATCTTGAGTACAAATATCTCTCCGCCCTGACCTAGCGCCCCGGCCTGAACGATAAGCTGGGCCGCTTCGGGGATGGTCATGAAATAGCGGGTCACGTCCGGATGAGTGACCGTGACCGGGCCGCCGCGTTCGATTTGTTTGCGGAAAAGCGGGATGACCGAGCCCGATGAGCCCAGCACATTGCCGAACCGCACAGCCATAAACTTCGTCCCCCTACCCTGGAAGCCATGCATCAGCAGCTCCGCCACCCGCTTGGACGCGCCCATAACGTTGGTCGGCCGCACGGCCTTGTCCGTGGACACGAGCACGAAGCGCCCGGCGCCATGCCTGACCGAGGCCTCCATGACCGTTCGTGAACCAAGAATGTTGTTGGTCACAGCCTGCCATGGGTTGCATTCAAGCATAGGCACGTGCTTGTAGGCCGCGGCGTGGAAAACGACCTGCGGCTGCCGGGCCAAGAAAACAGCCTCCACCAAAGCCGCGTCCTGCACCTGCCCAAGCACCGTGACATAACGCGTGAACCCATGCTGGTGCAGGAGCTCCATCTCTATGGAATACAGATTCTCCTCTCCCGCATCGAAAAGAACGAGCAGGCGCGGATCAAACCGGATGATCTGCCGGCAAAGCTCCGACCCGATGGACCCCCCGGCGCCTGTGACAAGCACCACCTTGTCCGCGAGGTAGCCTTTGATGCCAGCCTCGTCCAGATGCACTTCCTCGCGGCCGAGGAGGTCCTCGTAGCGCACGTCCCGTAGAGCCTTGACCGACACCTTTCCGCTGGCGATATCCGCCAGGGCGGGCAATTTCTTGATGCGGAGCTGGGCAGCCTCGCAGGCGTCCACGATCTCACGCAGACGCTCGCCGCTCTGACCCGCGCTGACCAGAATTTCTTCGGCGCGGGTCATCTGGGCAACACCCACCAGCGCCGAAAGCGGGCCATGGACGGGCAGGTCATGAATCCTTCGCCCGATTCGAGCTTGGTCGTCATCCACAAAACCCACGAGATGCAGGCCGGAATCGCGGACGTCCAGGATCTCCTTGGCAATGCGAGCACCATCGGCGTCAGCCCCGACAATAAGCGCCCTTATGCCGGGCTGGGGCACGCAAAAATTTGCGGGCAACAGAACAGAACGCCAGTCTTTGGGATGCAATGAAATTTCATACAAGGAGCGGATCAGCACCCTGGCCCCACATGCGAAAACAAAAGCCAGCAAGGGGTCGAGGATAAACACGGAACGCGGGTGGCCATGGAAATGCGAGGTGAACGCGACATAGATGATGAGCGCCACCTCAGCCATGAAAACGGCACGCCCAATCTTCCAGAGATCAGCCAGCCCAGTGTAGCGCCACATGCCACGGTACAAACCGGATGCCCAGAAAAAAACCAATTTCGAAACCACGGCTGCGGGCAAAAGGGCCAGCATTTGCTGAAAAAAAGAGGCAGGGATTTCGAATTCAAATCGAAGGGAATAGGACAGGAGCAGAGCGAGAGAAAAAAAAACAGCTTCCCCGACGAGCATGAGAAAAAGATTTCTGTTGCGTAGAAAAATCATTGTTTATCCCCGCTCAGCTCAAAAATCTTCATAGCGCTCATCAACACATTCAAAACAACATCAATATAATCGTCCATCTGTTCGGAAGAAATTGTTGGATGCACAAGCAATAGAATACTCCTCTGGCCTAAATCCTTGGCAACCGGCAATCTCTCCGCAGGGCCCAGCCCCATTCGAATGAAGGCCTTTTCCCTGTAGATCTCTGGGCAAACGCCCGCTAGACAGGGCATTCCCCGTGCATTGATCTCAGCGACAACTCGATCGCGATTCCAATCTTCATGAAATCCACCGGCGTCTAACGTCAGATAATACTTATAGAATGAATGGAAAAAATCCTTACCAGGCGCGCCCAAGTTCACCCAAGGCAGAGAGAATAACCTCCGGCTCCAACACTCTGCATTTTTTCTGCGTAAACGCACCCAATCGTCGAGCTTTGCTAATTGGATGCGTCCAATAGCCGCCTGCATTTCGGTCATTCGCCAATTGGTGCCGAAAGATTCGTGCAACCAGCGAAAGCCTGCCGGTTGCTCCTGGTGCCCCACTGCGTCCCAACTCTTTCCATGATCCTTATACGCCCAGGCGCGTTTCCAAGCTTGCTCATCATCCAAAAGGAGCATGCCACCTTCACCGCCAGTGGTAATGATCTTGTCCTGACAAAAAGAAAATGCCGCCGCGTGGCCAATAGAACCCACAGGCCGTCCTTTATACCTGGCACCGTGAGCTTGGGCGCAATCCTCAATGACGAAGATACCGTGCTCACGGGCCAATTCCATTATGGGATCCATATCGCAAGGCCACCCGACCAAATGCACGCAGATTATGGCTTTTGTCCGGGGGGTAAGAACTCGAGCAATGGTTTCCGCAGTGATATTCCGGGAGAGGGGGTCAACATCGGCCAACACGGGCACGGCACCTCTGGCCACGGCACAACTGGCTGACGCGATGAAAGACCAGCACGTTGTCACAACTTCATCACCAGGCCCGACATCAAACGCCTGTAAGGCCAATTCCAGTGCCAACGTGCCGTTTGCCAGGGCAATTCCATGCTTGCGTCCGACATATGCGGCGTACTCGGCCTCGAACAGACGACACTCGTCCCCTGTCCAGTAATTGACTTTCCCAGATTGAAGGACACGCCGCACGGCCTCTTGTTCGTCAATATCGAAAAAAGGCCAAGGAGCTAAATATTTCATGTGTTGTCGAATTTATTTAGAATATTGATATTTTGATAAATCGTAAAATTACCTGACTAATCCAATCAAAACAAATTTTATCGAAACGCCTTGCAATGACGCAAGTCAACGATACAGCCAGCCCACGAAAGACCAACTCCAAAACCAACCAACATAAATCTACGTAGCGAAATATCAGAATTAATAGAAATGATGTCACTTAATGCTATTGGAACAGAATTAGAAACAGTATTTGCATACTCTGCCACGTTGTTCCAAAAAGGAAAATCTTGCAAATTGCATTTTTGCTGGAGATAATCTAGAATAAATTTATTTGCCTGATGAAAAACAAAATAGCTGACATCCTTTCGATGCAAGCATGATTTCTCCAGAATATTTTCGACAATAGAAGGGACAATCTCAAGCGCGAATTCACTTATCGCAGATCCGTTCATGTAGAGATTTCTATTCGTACGAAAATTCCCGTACTTATCGACAATATCTTCTACAGCGGTAGTATCATATGGATTCCGAGAACCTCCGACAGGAACTATAAGGTCATTTCCACCAGATCCGTCAGTGCCAAAAGAAAATCCGTACATTCCATATTGATCGTTATCCGTTGCCAATTTATCGACAAGAGTTGCCGTCGCGGCATCTCCAAATAATGTGGCCACTGATCCGTCTTGTGGGTGAAGATGCTTGGAGTAGGTTTCCGATGTCAGCAAAAGAACGCGCTTTGCCTGTCCAGTTTCCACAAGCCCCTTTGCCAAGCTCAACCCATAGATGTATCCGGAGCAACCAAGATTAAAATCCAGCGCCCCACAAGACCGAGGAAGTCCAAGTCGATCTTGTATGAGGCAAGCAGTTGTTGGCAAAATATAATCAGGAGATTGCGTGCACAGGAGAACGAAATCAATAGTCGCCCTGTCTACGCCCTGGTGAAAAATTTTCTCAGCCGCCTTGACGGCAAGATCTGCAGCGGTCTCTCCCTTGGCCGCCACGTGGCGACGAAGAATGCCTGTTTTCTTACTCAGCCTGTTTTGCTCACACTCAATTATTTGCTCTGGCAGGTAATAGGCAATGTTTGTGATATACGCTGAAGCGATCGACTCATTCTTCGTGCCGCTATTCATGCCAAATATCCACCGTCAACGACGATATCGGTACCCGTCATCCAACCCGCCCGATCACTCAGTAAAAACAAAACAACCCCACTTATGTCTTTTGGATTTCCGATCCTGAGCAGGTGACGGGCTTCTACATCTGTAGTTCCAACGGCTTGAGATATCTGATTAGTCATTTGTGTTTTGACCCACCCAGGCGAAATGCTGACTATACGATGGCCTTTTGAAGAAATTTCCTTGGCAAGAGTCTTAACAGCCGTCCTTACTCCCGCCTTGGCGGCCGAGTATGCCAGCATCCCCTTCTCGCCAGTTGAAGCACTTACCGAAGACATCAACACGCTGGAAGTGCCTTTTTCCGAATACCTTGTCTTTGTCACAAGTTGCACTAATTGCACGGCGCTCCATAAACTCACTTCAAGAATTTGTTCAGCTGTCACGCGGTCAAACGCCTTTAACGGCGTCAGACCCGAAATCCCCGCAGCATGAACGCATCCATCTAATTTTCCATACTTTTCTACAAATAAACTTATCACCCTCTCCATATCAGAAAAAACTGTCACATCACATTGAGCCGTTAAAATTCTGTCTGGATGCTGTGCCTGAATATCATCAAGAGCTCCCTTGCGCCGCCCTAATCCGAGAACCATCGCTCCAGCGCCCGCCAGTTCCAACGCAATCTGTCGGCCGATCCCGGAAGAAGCTCCCGTGACAACAAATTTTTGGCCACTAAAATCGAATGTAATCTGGCTCATAACTCCACCGTGGGATAAATCCGTGTTTGAGAAAGATCAACAATCGCACTTGCTACGGACAATCCTACACCGAAACCACAGCACATCACCCTACGTAATTCATCCCTAACTGTTGCACCGTGATATCTTTCAGTTAACATGAGTGGAATAGATGCTGACGAAGTGTTTCCTATGTTTTCACAGGAAAAGGGCAATTTTTCATGTGAGACACCAAGTCTATCCGCAAGCGAAGCCAAAATAAGTTTGTTCGCCTGGTGGCATGCGTACAACTGTATATCCGACAACGACAAACCCGCAACTCTTGCGGACTTTTCCATATGAACCGGGACCTCATTCAACGTGAAATTCATTACACCCATGCCATCCATCTTCAGATAATCAGACACGATGGGTTTTTCAGATTTATCCCTGCTATTTTCCGTTAGAATTGTTCTGAAGTTTTCACCCCAAGACTCAATTCCAAAAGAGATCATACCATCTCCGGCTTGAACAAGTGTTGCAGCTCCTGCATCACCAAATATGCACCGCGTCGACCTATCTTCAGAATTCGTCATCTTGCTTATGGTATCTCCGACCAATAGCAAAACATTTGAACATTGATTTGTGCTGACTAAAAGCGAAGCCAAGTATAAACCCTGCACATATCCCGAACACCCCTGATTCACATCAACACAAAAAGTACCCTGCCCAAGACCTAGTTTATGTTGGAGCACGTGGGAAGTCGCCGGCAGCTTATAATCAGGAGTCTGACTTACGAATATCAGCCCATCAACCCCACTAACAGAAAGCTCGCAGGCTGCCCTGAAACACAGATCAGATGTCGCCGTGCCTGAATCCGCAATTCGCAAATGGGTAAACCCAGTCGTCTTAGAAAGTCGCCTTGCACCCTTTTCATCAAGGATATCTGGAGCATACTCAACAAGCGAAGGATTATTCACAGGAATCGCAGCTGCAAGGGCAGCTATCTGCACTCCATTCAAGGAGGTAAACATATACTATCCTCTATTTGCGAACTCAGTAGCAAATATATCATGTCATTATTTCACCAAAATATAAAGATCGCCTATTGTTTTAGCTGATTTTACGTCATCAGGAGAAATTCTTTTATTATACGATGCATTACCCATGGCCAAAAAAGCAACAAAACTTAAAGAATCCCACTCCTCAATATCTGAAAGGAGCGTTTCTGAAGAAATTTGAATTTCGGTATCCAGCAAATCAATCATTTTTTTTATAAAATCTTCCACAAAAATCTCCTTCATCGAATTTATAAATCATAAATCTTTATAGCAGGATTTCCAACGGCAAGAATATTATCTTTAATTTTTTTGTAGACGACGCTTCCAGCACCTATCCTACACGCTGACCCTACTTTTGAATGAGGCAACATACTCGCGTGTGTTCCAAAAAAATTACGATCTCCAATTTGAGCATATCCAGTAATATCACAATGAGAATTTAACACATTATAAGAACCGATATGAGCGTCATGTCCGATTGTAGTGGCAACGTTAAGCAAATTACAATCCCCTAGAACGGCTCCTGGTCCGACAAACACATTATGGCAAAATATATTACCGCGCCCCAGTCTGGCGGAAGGACTGATCATTGCCGAAGGAGAAACAAGTGTGTAAAAATTAATACCACGCGATGAGAAAAAATCATATAAACGCTCGCGAGCCTCAGATGATCCGATACCAATAACTATACGATCATTGGGGGCGAATGCGTAGTCCGCATAATGCCCACGAAAATATTCTTCTAATCCATACTGGCCAAGAACGTGACTATCCGCAAGAAATCCTCCGAACGCAAGATCTTCCTCTTGTTTCATCACTTCACGCAAATACAAATGACACTCAGCCGCAAATCCACCAGCACCAATTATTATGATATTTTTTATCACAAAACATTATCTCCATGCAAATTGCACACTGGGGGAAAATTTTATTTCCCTGTAAATCTTGTCATTGTTGCACACCCGTCTGCATTTATACCATCACTTTTAAAAACTTTTTTTACAGTCATCAAAATTATTTTCATATCTAGGCATAAAGATCTATTGTCTACATACCACACATCAAGATCAAATTTCTCTTCCCAACTCAACGCATTGCGTCCATTAACTTGCGCCCATCCCGTGATGCCCGGACGAACTTCATGTCGCCTAGCCTGTGTTGGAGAATAAAGAGGCAAGTATTCCATCAGTAAGGGGCGAGGTCCCACGAGACTCATTTCGCCCTTGAGAACATTCCAAAGCTCGGGCAATTCATCCAGTGAGGTAGCCCGCAGAAATCGCCCAAAGGAAGTTAGCCTATCCGCATCGGGTAACAACTGTCCAAACCCGTCCCTTTTTGTGCTCATGGTCCTGAATTTGTACATCGTGAAAGGCTTGCCCTTTAGCCCTGGCCGCCGCTGCGAAAATAACGGTGGCCATCCCAGCTTGAGACAGACCAAAAGCCCAATCACGATCATCACTGGCGCCAAAACAAACAACGCCCCGGCGGAAATCACAATATCCATGAGTCGCTTCATCATTTGGCTCGATAAACCCGCGTCCAGGGAAATTTGTCGTCCACCAGTTCAAAATGAGGCTCAAAAGATTTTGTATCTCCAATCAGCATTTGAACCATCATGGATTTGTACATCTTCGAGTCCATCAGGAAAACCTGCTTTGAAAGCTGATTTATAAGCACATGCTTACCAGCATTGTTAGGCCAATCAAGATGCCGCACCCCTTCTTGATCAACCACATCAAGGGAATCGACGGAAACTTGCCCGCCATTGACCGTAGCGGTCCCAGTAGATGTATCTAGCTTGACTTCCCCACGCAGCAACTGAATCTTGCCAGGAGTGGGTACGCCTGAAACCAGATCCCAGTTTCCGTAATAGCTAATCCAGCTACCCAGACGCAGATTTTCCCAAGAGAGCACCAGATATTGCGCAGGCATGTCAACCGAGAAATTCTGATCACTCGATGCAAGATTGTCGACAAATGCGCTCGCCGTCTTGGCTCCCATGAGCTCAAGTCCGGACAAGGGATTGGACCAGTAATATACGGCCTCATCAGGATTATCAGAACTACTCCGCTGAACCTGGGTCACATATTTCATCATCTGGCTGGCCTGGAGCGCGGAGTCGGTACTGTGCACTCGGGCTAAAGGGTACAGCCACATCCCATCATGTGCCCCTCCGTCTCCGAAGGTCAGACGTTCCGCATAATACTGACCTGCGTATCCGTAATCCCACCACTGCCAAAGTCGAGCGTCAGGCTCAATCTTATGGCGCAAATTAGCAAAAGTCTGAGCATAGATCTTGGGCAGAACAGGGACGGGCTGCATCTGACTCATCATGTCTCCCGCCGGCCAAAAAACCGCGCAACAAAGAGCAAGTTGCGCAATCCAGCGCCTCCCTTGCGATTGCTTAAACATTCGCATCAATTCTGCCATCCCAAAACCAAAGCCTACGCCAAGAGTCACCCCCCCGTACATGGCGAAACGGTTTCCAAGCTTTACGCTAGCCATGCCCAGAAGAAGAAACGGTAAAAACACCAGGAGTTGCGGCCTGCGCATCACCGCAAAGAAATACCCCGCGACACCAATGATAAACAAGACAAAGTGCCCGGCTATACGCTCGGTCATAACGAGCCCTTGAAGATTCTGAGCCTCACGAACGCTTTGAACTATATCCGGCAACCGCAATACGCTGGCATTGCCTGTCATTTCAACGGGCTGAGTTTTTGCGTAAGCAATAACCATATAAAAGTAGGTGGTTATTTTAGTGTGCAGTTCTGTGTAGAAAAAAATCAGAATGGTGGCAAAAAGCAGAGCCAGCAGTCCTTGGCGCTGCTTGAAAAAAAACGGACGCAAAATCAGGATCAGTGCCAAGGCTGATGCCAAAACCACCCCAAGCAGACCACCAAAAGTCAGGGCATAGACCAATATCAAAACAGCCCAGACATGAACCAGCCGCCCCTTTGGCGCAAACCCAAAACAAAGAAGGGCTGACATGCCAAGAACTGCCAAAAGAATGCTCCCACCCTGCGTGTAGGTAACAAAATTCAGCGCGCCACAAACTCCCGACAGAAGCGCTAGGGAAACTGAAAGATTAGCGTGCGATTGGGACTCATCTGTCGATCTCTTCCAATTCTGCCCAGTCTGGGTAATCACCCAAGCGGTCAAGGCACAAGCAAAAGACAGCGGAAAAAACAGGGCAAGAAGATCCGTATCGCAAAACCCTAGCCGCGTACGAACCAGAAACCCAATACTTGAACCTGCCATGACCGCAAAAATGACACCCGCTTCTGTCATACGCATGAACCGAGCCAGCAAACAGGCAGGCAATGCCAGCCATGGAACGGTGAATACGGGCAGCCAAAAACCTATTGTCCCTAGTTGCAATCCGGTTATTTGATGTATGAAACGGAGGAGTCCTGCCAAGGCCGAGTCGACATAGCTGCCTATTCCCTTGGCTCCCGCCAGCCATGCATAGGCATCATGGGTGGCCATGAGTGGTTCGCCGTCAATAAACAAATGTTCCGCCTGCCAATACCCCAGTTCTATCAACCTAAGCGCTGCACCAAGCGAAAAAGCCAGGACAAAAGCAAAAAAAGCCTCTCCATTAGCAGAAACATCTAAAATTGTTCGAGAGGCGAGATTCGATTTTGATCGGTCAATTTCGACCTTTCTCATGTAAAAACTCCGTAACACACTCGGCAGAAAAAAAATTATGCTTAATAAAATATAATTTGCATGAATAGAGCATCAGGCAAAGTATAATACGCCTTATTTTGTTATTTGGTCATAAAATCGTAGCATTTCAGAAGTTATGTATTCCATTGAAAAATCAGAAATCGCCCGTTCACGAGCCTTTACTCCCATTTCCTCCCGCATCTTAGTATCGTCATGCAGGCGTAACATTGACTCAAACAAGGCCGAGACATCACCCACAGGAAAAAGAAGGCCCGTTTCATTGTCTACAACGGCATCCGAAAGACCGTAGATCCGCGACGCCACTGCAGGAACGCCGCACGCGGCGGCTTCAATAATTACACTGCCGAACCCCTCTCGATAACTGGGTAAAACAAAAACATCCGCCGAAACCATGTAATGTTCAGGATTGGAAGTATAGTCAACACGAACTACTCGATCCCGTCCATGACCACATTGCTCAAAAATTTGAGTCGTAATACCTGCTTCATCTGGGCCAACAATGAGGAACCAAGCATTGGAACGCTTGCGGGCCAACATTGAAAAAGCTCGTGCAAGGTCTAGCACCCCTTTATCACGATTTAATCTGCCTACGTATGCAAACAATACGGCATCTTGTGGCACACCGACTTCATGTCTGATCCGTGCCCGAACCGCCCTGTCTGGACAAAAACGCTCATGATCAACTCCCGAAATTGAACCATGCCCAAGAACAACCGCTTTCCCTGGTTTCAAAACCCCTTCAACTTCGAGAAAATCACGCTGAGACAAACTATCCACGAGGACGTCTGAGGCGCATAAAACAATGAGTTTATCCGCTTGCTTCAGCAATTTGCGCCAAAAACCCTTTCGAGTTGCCCACACTTGCCCGGTAAAGCAATGAATTCTCCGCGGAACCCCTGCACAGAGGGCAGAAGTCATTGCAAGGAGACCGGCCTTTGGTGTTACTGAATGAACAACATCGTAACGGCAAGACCGGAAATGAGAGAATAAGGCAATACAAGAACAGATATCTGATAAAAAACTAATATTTCGGACAATTTTTACACTTACGCAATCAACCTTAGAAATCCAATCTGAGCAATCATTATTTAATCCAAAATCTGCAACTATAGTAATATCATAATTTTTAGACAGCATCTCAAGATGGTTGCGCATAAATACGCGCAAGGTCATCGGAGATGATGCAATAAAACATATTTTTATTATTTTTTCCAAAAAAAAGATCCTAATCTTTCAAGGATTAAACATAAAATAAGGAAACGGCAGCGCAGCTATTTTTAAGAGAGAATTTAGCAATGGCAAGTATTTTTACATATGAAGAAAATATTTTCCAATTTGCTTATTTTCGCACAAAAATTACTACAAAGCGTCGCAAAAGTTTTAAAAAGGAAAAAATTGAAAAAAAACCAAAAACAGGAAATGAAATGTACCTTTTTCTCCAAATCCCATAAAAAGCTGCAACTTCACCGCGCCACATGTTAATCAAATTTTTCGACAGACCGGCGTCTCCATACCGTTCCTTATGGAGAAAACATAGCGTCAACGGAATAACCGCAATCAAACACTCCTGCGACGCTAAATTTAGCCATAAATCATAATCTTCTGAGTATCGGCGGCCTTCATTAAACCTCAAAGAAATTGATCGCTTTAACATTATTGACGGTGTACTAAACCGACTTCTGATCAATAAATGGTGAAGAAATATCAAAAAATATTCTTTAGAATTTGGGCACATATCTTGCGCTCTAGAGACCAAATCAGATTTATGCCCGCAAATATCAATATTTTGATTGTCATTCATTAGCATGTACTGAATTTCTATTTTCTTTGGATGCCACGTATCGTCTGAATCTAAAAAAGCAACGTACTTAGAAATGCTGTTATCCCAACCAATATTTCTAGCCCTGGATGGCCCAGAATTGATTGGCAATCGAAAATATCTGACAGTTATGTGAGGATTTGAGTGAATAAATTCAGAAATAACGCAACGAGTATTATCAGTTGACGCGTCATCAACAATCACTATTTCACAAGGCTTAAGCGTCTGGTTCAAAACTGACGCAAGTGCTCGCAATATAGTTGTTTCAGAATTGAAACACGGGATAACAACAGAAACATCAGCCTTGAGCACGACCAAACCTTCTTATATTTTTTAAGACTCTTAAAAAATAAATAACGACCTGAATATATTTACATTCACCTGTCATGATTTGAATTCGAAAAAATTCAGTAAGAGAACCGAGCATATCTGAATTGCTGACGCCCTGCGAGCCAAATTTCCCCGCAATAAATTCTGCATATTTTATCGTACATCCTGCGTCTCCGACTTTTTTTAAAAAAAATTGATCTGCTGCAATCGGAAACTTCGAAGAGTAATATCCAAAATGGCTATGTAAATTTTTTTTGATTAATGTACCAACAGCATGCGACGCAACATATGCTCTTTGTGAATATAAAAACTTCCATTTTTTTACAGGACGCAAAACCAAACCATCATCTTTTTCAACATTTGCCACAATAAGATCTGGAAAGTTTTGTTCTTGAACACACTTCATAAACCTATCAATCGAGTCAGCATACAACTCATCATCTGCACCTAAGACTAAATAGTAGTCTCCAGAACTCAACTTAATTGCGCGATTCAATGCGTCGTAAATTCCAAAATCTGGACGAGAATCTAAAAGAACATTAATATCTTCAATCTGCGTTAAGCACTCAAGTGTTTTGTCAGTCGACCCTCCATCTGCAACTACCCATTCAAAATTTTTATTTGTCTGATTGCGTAGGGCTTCTATGAGACGAGGAAGATCACTAGCAGTGTTAAATGTAGCTGTGATTATGGAAATTAACGGCAAATTAGCAATATTCTTGTTCACATTCGCAATACACACCTTTTGATAAATCATTTATGGTTCTTCCACGTTTACTGTAGAACTGACCGACATCGCCCAGTTTGGATAGCCCTCCCTCAGGAGGATTGCCATGCTCACCGAACAAATATTCGCCTTGGGTCTTGGTCTCACGCCACCCTGGAAAGTTATGAGTCAACGCCTTGATACAGAACATACGCCAACCAAGCTCCATCTGGAGATCGGTGCCGACCGTGGAGCGCTGTATTCGTGCCCTGAGTGCGGCACCGCGTGCAAGGCGCATGAATTCAAGGAATACACGTGGCGGCATCTCAACTTCTTCCAGCATCATTGCTACCTTACGGCCCGACTCCCGAGGATCAACTGCCCGGAACACGGAATCCGTCGCGTGGAAGCACCATGGGCCAGGGAAGGCAGTCGCTTCACTCTGCTTTTCGAGCAGGTGGTCATGAGCCTCGTCCGCGAGATGCCGGTCAGCGCCGTAGCCCGACACGTTGAGGTCACGGACAAGCGCTTGTGGCGCATCGTCCGCCACTATGTGTCCAAAGCCATCGCCGCGCTGGATCTGAAGAGCCTCAAGGCAATCGGCCTAGATGAGACAGCCTCCAAGCGAGGCCACAACTATATTACCGTCTTCATCGACTTGGACCGCTCCGAAAAGCCCGTAATCTTTGCGACTCCCGGCAAGGGCAAGGATTGCCTGACGAAGTTCTGCGCGTTCATCGAAGCCCATGAGGGTCGTCCCGA
>Ga0265295_1001637_pt1 | contig 38598 bp, 31 predicted proteins | sample Munlansysbiofilm_FD_192503 | JGI IMG/M metagenome (GOLD analysis project Ga0265295, IMG submission 192503) | Leachate microbial communities from a municipal landfill in Southern Ontario, Canada - Methane capture system biofilm | ecosystem: Engineered > Solid waste > Landfill > Unclassified ... | reverse complement strand
TGCAAGCACAGGTGCTTAAACTTTTTCAAATGAAAAAACAGGATATGGAAGTAGGAATGTAGCAATTAATCAGGTAAAATAATAGACCATGTTACTGATATTGTGCATGTTAGTTAAGTAAAACCCGATCAATACCTCACCACCATCACACTCCCCCTTAACGTACTCACCTTCCCCAAATAATCCGCATAAATAATGTTGATTTGTTGATTTGAGGATTTGTTGATTTGACGATTTGAGGATTTGGCGATTAGTTGCCTGTCCGTCTATGGCGGAGCGAGAATAGTAGAAATTAGAAATTAGAATTTTAAAAATTTACCATTTACCAATTACCAATTACCAATTTACTCATTCCTCCTGCTATCTTCACTAATCTGTTCGTTGAATTTATACATTACCCTAAAGGAAAAGAGGCCATTGTATTGGTCCCGGATGTTGGGGTAGCCGGTTTTGGAGTCTATGATTTCACGGGTGGCAATGGGACGGAGCGAATAAGCATAACGGACATCAAAATGAAAGCGTTTGTATAACCTGAAGCGGACATCAAGCAATAGGTTGAGGTCTGCATTTCGGTAAATACCGCTTTCAAGGGTAGTGCCTTTCATCTGATATCCATTTCGCTGCTCGCTGATCCCAATGAGCCTTCCCCACGACATGCCGGCACCAAAAGTAACGATGTCTTTATCGGTAAAATGCACCATGAGCGGTACTTCAAGGTAGTTGAGCTTTAGGTCGTAGGAACCATCCAGTGAATCGAGAAAGCGGGGACGCTGGTGTGCCCCCTTTTCACTGTAGGCATTCTCCAGGCTTATGGACCACTTGTCGTCGATGGGAATAATGGCTGCAGCACCAATATTTAATCCAAATTTTTTATAGCCGTAAACTTCATCGCCATCTACCTGGCTGGCATTAAATCCCGTAAAAACAGCACCCATAATACGCTGAGCCTGTGTTGTGAAGTTCCCCAGAATGGTAAGGAGAATAAAAATCAATAGTATTCTTTTCATTCAGTCAATCTATATTCTTTTAAACCTTATCAATGCATTTAAAACGCATATTTGCCTGAAAAATTATAAACCCAAGGCTTCTTTCATCGACAGGGAAATGCGTTTGCGGTTAACATCAACCTCCATCACCTTAACCCTCACTTTTTGGTTGAGTTTAACCACCTGGTTGGGGTCGCGCACAAAATGGTTGGTCAGTTGACTCACGTGCACCAGCCCATCTTGATGCACCCCAATATCTACAAAGGCGCCGAAAGCGGTAATGTTGGTAACGAGGCCGTTCATAATCATTCCGGGCTTCAGGTCCTGAATGGAGTGAATGTTTGGGTCAAATTCAAAAAGATCGAACTCTTCCCGTGGATCGCGACCCGGTTTGGCAAGCTCCGTGATGATGTCATTGATGGTGGGGAGTCCAAAAGTGTCAGACACGTAGTGCTGCGGCTGAATTTGCTCCCGTAGGGAGGCGTTATCTATCAGATCGCTGATGGTGCAATTGAGGTCATTGGCCATCCGTTGAACAATAGCATAGCTTTCTGGATGCACCGCGCTTCGGTCTAAGGGGTTTTCAGCATCGCGGATGCGAAGAAAGCCTGCCGCCTGCTCAAAAGCCTTATCTCCAAACCGCTTTACCTGCATAAGATCGTGGCGCGTTTTGAAGACGCCGTTTTTGTTGCGGAAAGCAATAATATTGTCGGCCAACACCGGACCCACACCCGAAACATAACTGAGCAATTGCTTGCTGGCGGTATTCAGTTCAACGCCCACCTGATTAACGCAACTTACAACCGTATCCTGAAGGCTGCTTTGCAGGGCTGATTGATTCACATCGTGCTGATATTGACCCACGCCAATGGATTTAGGGTCAATCTTCACCAGTTCAGCCAACGGGTCCATCAAACGCCGACCGATAGAGACGGCTCCCCTTACCGTTACATCATAATCTGGAAATTCTTCGCGGGCCACCGCTGAAGCTGAATATATTGAAGCTCCACTTTCATTGACCATAATCGAAATCAGTGGTCTGTCGAAAGGTATTTTGCGGATAAAGTTTTCCGTTTCGCGCCCTGCCGTTCCATTTCCGATGGCAACCGCTTCAATTCCATAAACAGCCACCAGATTTCTGATTTTGGCCACGGCTTCGCGTACGTCGTTTTGAGGCGGATGTGGGTAGATGGTCTCATTGTGCAGCAAACGTCCCTGTCGGTCGAGGCAAACCACTTTGCAGCCGGTTCTAAAACCTGGATCGATGGCAAGAATATTTTTTTGTCCGAGAGGAGGCGAAAGCAACAATTGCCTGAGGTTGGTTACAAACACCCTGATGGCTTCATTGTCGGCTTTTTGTTTGGCCACGGCGCGCATTTCCGTTTCCATGGATGGCTGGAGCAATCTTTTGTAGGAATCCTTAACCGCAATCTGAACTTGCTGAGACGCTTCATTCTCCGTTTTTACGAAAATCCTGTTCAGTTGTGAGAGTGCTTTTTCTTCTTCCGGATTTACCGAAATGCGCAAAAATCCTTCCTCTTCACCCCTGAACATGGCCAGAATGCGGTGTGAAGGCGCACGCAGCAAGGGTTCGTTGGTATCGTAGTAATTCTGATACAATATGCCTTCCAGCTCTTTGCCTTTCACCGGTTTGGATGAAATGGTGGCTTCACGCGTGAACAGGGTGCGGATACGTTCCCTGGCGGACACACTCTCATTTACCCACTCAGCAATGATGTCGCGGGCACCGGCAAGGGCATCATCCACCGTTTCCACTGATTTTTCCGAATCAATATATTGCTCTGCCTGCTCTTCAGGATGGATGGGCCCTTGTGACAGGAGAAGCTTTGCCAATGGTTCCAGTCCCCTTTCCCGGGCGATGGAAGCACGCGTTTTTCGCTTTTGCTTATATGGGAGATATAAATCTTCCAGTTCAACGAGCGACTGCGCAGCATTGAGCTGTTTTTCCAGTTCAGGGGTAAGTTTTTCCTGTTCCCGTATTGAATTTAATATCGCTTCACGCCGTTTTTCAATGTCAAGCAGTTGCTGATTGCGGTCGCGGATGGCTGCCAGTTTCACCTCATCCAGGGTGCCGGTCATCTCTTTGCGGTAACGGGCGATAAAAGGGATGGTGGCCCCGCCGGCCATCAGTTTCAGGGTATTGAATACCTGCCAGGGTTGAAGGCTTAATTCTCTGGCAATCAAATCGGTAAAGTCTTTCGTTGTATCCGTCATGGCATCCAAAGATAAGTATTATGGGGCAACCGAACCGGTAATCATATAGTTCGGCGCTTTTTTATTAACAGGGATTTTAAAAGTCTGCACCTTATCAAAGGTCTGTTTGAAAATGGTTTCCAGGGCGATGCGCTCATTTTCAGCAGCTTCGTTACCCGCAAATTTGTTGAAAACTACTTTGCCCCCCGGAAGCAGCAGTTGCTTCACTTTCTCTATAAAGGATTCCGTTTCAAACATCGGTGGTACCGAAGCATCAATGTAAATGTCAATCACAATCAGTGCCCATTGCCGGGTGCATTGTTCCACGTAATGTAGTGCATCCTCTTCCACAAGGGTAAGTTTAGCCAGACGCTCAATGTTAAAGTGTTCCCGGGCGGCATGCAACATCTCTGTATCGGCTTCCACACCTGTAATGGGTGCATTTAGAAGTAGTTCCTCCCGCAATATCACCGCCACACTACCCCCGCCGAAGCCGAGGATAAGTGTCTCATCTGTTTCTTTGAGCAGGGGAGGGTCCTTCCGGAAATATCTCCGGAAAGCGTCATGCAAGGGTCCGTAAGAGTAATTTACACTGCCTGCATTTAACTGATACCGGCCGTTTACCAGCGCAACTTCTATCTCCGGATTCAGCGTACTGGGGTATCTGGCGATGATGTGTTCACCGGTAAAGCTGGAGAGGTAAGTAAAAGCGTCTTTGGCAAAGGACATAGGCGGTTACTTTGCGCAAAGGTAAGGATTTGGCGGCAGTCTAATCCACCCAATCTGCAATAAACATGTTGGTGTCATGGGTCCCGCCATTGTTGCGGTTGGATGAAAAGATCAGCTTTTTCCCATCATAGGAGAACATGGGGAAGGAATCAAATACATGATCGTAGGTGATTCTTTCCAGACCGGTGCCATCCAGGTTTATCATATAAAGGTTAAATTCAAAACCTCTGGTGCTCGCATGGTTCGAGCTGAAGATGATTTTTTCGCCCGAAGGGTGAAAAAAAGGTGCCCAGTTGGCTTTGCCTAAATTGGTAATTTGCCGTAGGTCGCTGCCATCCACATTACAGGTGTAGATTTCCATTTGCGTGGGTGCTACCAGACCTTCCTTCAGCAAATCTTTATACTCTTTAATATCCTCGGGTGTTTTGGGTCTTGATGATCTGAAAACCAGTTTCTTCCCATCGGGTGAAAAGAAAGCGCCTCCATCGTAACCCAGGCCAATGGTGATCTGTTTTACATTACTTCCGTCAATATTACAGGTAAAAAGCTCCAGGTCTCCTGTTCGATCGGAGGTAAACACGATAAGATCCCCGTTTGGCGAAACGGTGGCTTCAGCATCATAGCCCGGCGATTTTATCAGGGTATCTATCAGGTTTCCCTTAAGGTCAGCCACGTAAATGTCAAAATCGCTATAAATGGGCCACAGATATTTACCATCAGTGCGTCTTTCAGGTTCAGGCGGGCATGCTTTACTTCCTGAACGTGTGGAAGCATATAAAACAGTAGAATCCCCGGGTAAAAAGAACGAACAGGTGGTACGTCCTACGCCGTTGCTGAGCAGGGGTGGCTGACCCAGGCTCATATCGCCATCCGCAAAACGGAAGTAATATATCTGATCGCAGGGCGCATTCCAGGCTGGATTTTTTGCCTGAAAAACAACCATTCTGTTATCACTGCTGAAATAGGCTTCGGCATTGTCGCCTCCAAAAGTGAGCTGGCGAACGTTCTTAAGGTGCTTTTCACCCGGATAATGAATGGTCGTATCTGCGGCTATATCCATAGTGCCGGCAACAGGAGGATCGTGCTTCAGCAAAGCAGCGCCTGCCATAAAATAAACAAAAAGTAAGGGAAAGGTAATCCAGGTTTTTTTCATGATTTAGTCCAAAATTAATGAGTAAATAATCCGTTAAACACCGGTCTTGAAACCGATTTATATAACTATTAATTCATGGCAAGGTTCAAAGGCTCAGATTAAAAAAAGGTTTTTGAATTTCCATTGCCCGATTTGTGGACAAACTTGCACAAGTTGAAGCTTTAATAATATGTATTAACTAATTGATAATCAGGTGTATGTATGTATTATTGCAATCTGGCTTGTATTTTGAAATAATCCAGACAAACCTAAAAATTTATGACCATGAAAAAATTGATTTTTCTATTGATTGCTGCTCCTTTACTATTCGCTTCCTGCGAAAACAAAAAGCAGACCGAGCAGATTATGCAACTGGAGAAGGAGCAGAACCGTATGATGGCTGATGCAGCTTCAAAGGATTCGCTTATCAATGATTTTTTACTGACCTTTAATGAAATAGAAGCCAATCTGGCCGAGATAAAATCCAAGGAAAAACTCATTAGTTCACAAACAGAAAGTGGGAAGGAATTGAGTAAGTCCACCCGTGAAACCATTAATGAGGATATTCGTCTGATCAATGAGTTGATGCTTGAAAATAAAAATAAGGTGGCTGTGTTGAATCGTAAGCTCAAAGAATCCAATCTTAAGATTAGTGAGTTTGAACAGATGATTAACAATACCAATCTGCAGTTGCAGGAGCGTGATCAGGAAATAATCACTCTTAAGGATGAGCTGGCAAACCTGAATTTTTCTATTGCTCAGTTGAATGATACACTTTCAATGATCAAGGACAGAAACCGAAATTTGAGTGAAGATTTGACTGATCGCACCGATGAATTAAACACCGCTTATTATGTGGTAGGTGAACGTAAAGATTTGATTGAGAAGAATGTGTTGAATAAACAAGGTGGCTTCCTCGGTATAGGTCGTACCCAGAAAATTGCCAGTGATGTGGATCTTCAACATTTTACCCGCGTGGACATCCGTAACCTGAAATCAATACCTTTGAATGTTAAAGAAGCCAAACTGATGTCTGTTCATCCTGCCGGATCTTATGAATGGAAGAATACAGATAAAAAAGTTGATGAACTGATTATTACAGATCCGGTTGCTTTCTGGCAAAAGTCACGCATGTTGGTGATTTCTACCGAAAAGTAAGTCCTGGCAGATGGTAGAATTGTTTTGAACGGCATTTTATGTAATTTTCAACCTCATTGCAGCCCTGTGATGAGGTTGATTTTTGTTTAGCTGTTGGGTAAATATTGTATTTTTGTAAATGATGACTTCTAAATCCATACGCGGTGAAAAGGTAAAAGGCAAAGTGCTTACGGGATTTGTATTGCTTTTTATGCTCACGCTTGGTGGTATTTTTGCCGTTATCTTTTTTGCCAGGCAACTTCGTCCTCCCGACACGGATGTGTCGCAGGCGGTAACGAAACTTACCCTGGTCAGCAATATGCTTTCAGGTCTTATTGACGCTGATGGACAGGCGCGGGCGTATATTACTTCGGGAGAAAAGTCATATTATAATAAGTATCTGAGCGATCAAAGGCAGATAAACAAGATAGCAGATTCTCTAAAAAATGCAAGTGTTTCGCATACTGAGCAATATCTGCGTATGTTGGTGGTCGACAGTTTGTTGAAAATCAAACACAGCACCCTCGAAAGTTTTTTCCGTCTGCAGCGAAGCAGTGGCGTACCCATTTTGAGTGCAGATCGTCTGGATAAAATCGTTGACAGTTTTAATGATACGGTGGCTACCTCAACCTATACGGTTGCATCCAAATTGACCGGAACTTCTGAAGAAACCGTTATTCATAACCCAGCGGAGGATAAAGAGGCAAAAAATAATGTTTTCAAGCGATTGTGGGGTGGGCTTACCGGCAAAAAGGATCGTATTGATACCGTAATAATTCAACACAAACCCGATCCACTGCAATTTGATACTACACATACTTATGTAAGGGTGAGTGATACTGCCATCGAAAAGGTAAGAACGCAACTACAGCGCATGGGGCGGGAAGAGCGCGAAGGCCGCCAGTTGGCTATAGAGCGGGAACTCATGCTGCTTCGCACTGATCAGAGCATACTCGATGAAATCAGGAATGTGCTCTTATTGTATGAAAAAGAGGAGATTAATGGTGCCATTGCAGGCTCAGAAAAGGCAAATCAGGTACTTAACCGCTTGTGGGAAATCGCACTTATTCTTGCGCTGACCAGTGTACTCATTATGTTTATATTTATCCTGCTCATTTGGCAGGACCTGGCCAAGAGCGCTTTTTACCGGCGTCAACTGGAACGTGCCCGTTTACTTGCCGAACGACTGCTCAAAGTTAAAGAGCTGTTTCTGGCAAATATGAGTCATGAGATCAGAACGCCGATTACAAGTATCATAGGCTTTAGCGAAAGAATGGCAGACACCGGGCTGTCAGAGGAACAGCAGGATTATCTGGAATATATTACCGCTTCTTCAGATCATTTGTTGGGCTTGGTTGATGATTTGCTGGATTATAGCCGGATAGAAAGTGGAAAATTCAATCTGGATCGGGTTTCATTTAACCCGGCCCTGGTGCTCCGGCAATCCTTTGAGACCCTGCGCCCCAGAGGGGAACAGAAGGGACTTAACATGAATTATCGTTATGACGGTGAAGGTGACAAAATGGTACTGGGTGATCCGTTGCGTTTGCGCCAGATTGTTTATAACCTCCTTACTAACAGCATTAAATTTACCGAAGAGGGCAGCGTAATTCTGAAGGTGGAAGAGAAGTGGATTGATGAGGCATTGGAACTTAAGCTATTGGTAAGCGATACCGGTATAGGAATTCCTGAAGAAAAGCAAAAGCTGATATTTGAAGAGTTTACACAGGTTGACTACAGTATTACACGCCGTTATGGTGGTTCAGGTCTGGGACTTGCAATATGCTTGAAACTTACTCAATTAATGAAAGGCACTATTGAACTCGAAAGCCGGGAGCGTGAGGGTTCAACCTTTATGCTAATCCTGCCTTTTGAGGTGGACAATAACCCTGCAGCAGCCGATGTGCAGGATGACGCATTTATGCCGGAAATGAACGGAGTTGAAATATTACTGGCTGAAGACGACGAAACCACGCGTAAATTAATCGTCGCAATACTTACAGAAGCGGGTGCGAAGGTTGCCGAAGCCCTTGACGGACATGATGCATTTGCAACTTTCGGCCTGAATCCGGAACAGTACCATCTATTGATTACCGATATAAATATGCCGGGACTAAGCGGTCCTGAACTAGCAGAGGCTATACTGAAATATTGTAAAGAGCGTGAATTCACTCCTCCGGCCATACTTGGATTAACGGCACATGCTACTCCCGGGGAAACTGAAAAATTTATAGGTAATGGCATCAATAGCCTGCTCATTAAGCCTTTTAGGAAAACACAACTGTTTGCTTCCATTCAAATCTTGCTGCCCGAACTGAGAAGTGGGAAAAAATATGCGGATAATGGGCAGTCTTCCGAAAGCGAAAGCAAGTCTGTTAACCATTCTACATCGCAACAGGTATATGATTTGAGTAAGTTTGAAGAGTACACTGCCGGTGATCCGGAAGCCTTAAAAATGATTATAAAGTCACTCACCAATGGCATCAGACTTACCACTGAGCAAATGCAGACAGCCCTCATTGACAATGATTTTCCCACACTTTCTTTGCTGGCTCACCGGACACTGCCTAATATCCGCAATCTCGGAGCTGAAAATGCAGTCGCTTTACTGGTTGAACTGGAGAGAATGCGAAATAACCCCGGTTTAAACCCGTTGGAAGTTAAAGATAAAGTAAATAAATGCGTTAGTGAGCTTCAGGAAGTTCAGAAAGTTTTAGCGGCGACTATAACCGTGGAGTAACTACTGCAACGGGATCCCGTATTGCTTCATCTTGTTGTAAAGTGTTTTCCGGTCAACGTTCAGCATGCGTGCTGCTTTGGTTTTATTAAATCTCACCTTTTCAAGGGTGCTGATGATCAGATCGCGTTCACTTCGCCTGGAGGATTCTTTCAGGCTGTTATCGTGAGCGGGCATCTCAGCGAATGTTTGCCCGGCGGGCTTTTCTCCCAGTGACTCTTCAATCAGCTCGGCGGGCAGGGTGTCGCGGGTAATTACACTGCCATGGGTAAGCAATACGGAACGTTTAACAATGTTGCGCAACTCTCTTAAGTTTCCGGGCCATGAATAGTGTGAAAATATCTGCTCAACTTCAGGCGAGAGGCCGGTAATATTGCGGTTGAGTTCTGTATTGGCCTGTTTTAAAAAGTGTTTGATAAACAGATCAAGATCATCCTGGCGTTCACGCAGGGATGCCACATGCATGGCAAATTCATTGATACGATGATAGAGGTCTTCACGGAAATCGCCCCTGACGACGGCCTGTTTAAGGTCATCGTTGGTAGCACAAATGATGCGCACATCTATCGGAATCTCGACAGTGGATCCTATGCGGCGGATTTTACGTTCCTGAATAGCCCTGAGCAGTTGAACCTGGATTTCATAAGAGAGGTTTCCGATTTCATCCAAAAAAATGGTGCCTGTATTGGCGGCTTCAAACTGCCCGGCCTTGTCGGCGAAAGCTCCCGTATAGGAGCCTTTAAGATGACCAAATAATTCACTCCCGGCCAAATCGCGGGGCAGAGCACCACAATCAATGGCCACAAAGGGTTTTTGGCTACGCTCACTGTTGAGGTGTATCTTGCGGGCAACAAATTCCTTACCGGTGCCACTTTCTCCTGTAATCAATACCGACATATTGGTAGGTGCCACCAGGGTAATGTATTCATGGAGTTTTAATGCATTATTGCTGCTGCCTTCTATGTAAAAACCAGTGTCCTGAGGGCTGTCTGCAACCACGGGAATAATTTCCGGTGTTTTATTGAGTGCCCTCGATATGGTGGATAAAATTTCATCCGGATTTACCGGTTTGGCTACATATTCAAAAGCACCCATCTTCATGGCTTTAACTGCAGTGCGTATGTCGCCGTAACTGGTCATTAATATTACCGGCACGCCGGGAAGCTCCCTGATTACCAACTGAAGCAGTTCCATACCATCATGTTCGGGCAGCCGCAGGTCGGTAAGTACTATATCAGGCTTAAAGCTACTCAACAGTTTGCGTCCTTCGGCAAAAGAATAGGCCTGCTGTGGTTCATAGCCATTCTTACGAAGAAAGGTCTCAAGCATCAGGCAAAAAGTCACATCGTCATCAACAATCAATACTTTGCTCATTCCATAAATTTTGTCTTACAAAATTAACAATTACCTTGTAATACAATAATGAAATTAAGAATAATAATCATTGTGTTGATTGTCAATGGTTTATATCGCTCAAATTAAGATGATATACTATTTTGTAAATTAGCCGACCTGATTATTCTAAAAAAAAGTAGGTGATTGAGAATTGCCGGATACCTGCCAGGCAACATTTTAAGTAATTATTCATCATTTCTTTATATTACTTTCTTTAATTTTGGAGATATATCCTTGAACATATTTATTAAGATTAAAACTTTGATTCATGAGAAAGCTCCATCTGGCCCTCCTTTTAATTTTCTTAGCGTTAATTAAGACCTCATTTGCTTCCTGGGTAACCAATCAGCCTTACCAGATTGTTCAACCCGATGGAACCGTTATTGAATGCCTGCTCTCAGGGGATGAGTATTTTAACTGGCTGCACGATGAGGCGGGTTTTACCATAATTCAGGCCGAAGATGGCTTTTATTATTATGCGATAAAGGAAAAAGATAAATTAAAACCATCGGTCTATAAAGCAGGAGCGGTGGATCCCACCGGCGTTGGCCTGAGCACAAATGCCCGCATTGATAAAGAGGAATATCAGCGCCGGAAGAGTTATATGCAACTGGAAAATGAGCGTTCGTCGCGTGCGCCCCATCAGGGTACGCTCAACAACCTGGTGGTATATATTAAATTTGCTGACGATACGGAATTTACCAACACCCGCCAGTTCTATGACGATAAGTTTAATCCGACAACCGGCAACACGCTGAAATCTTATTACACAGAGGTTTCATACAATCAGTTGACAATCAGTTCGTCACACTATCCGGAAAGTGCCATGAATACCAACTTCTCTTATACCGACACCCACAACCGGAGTTATTTCGAGCCTTATAATGCCACCACTAACCCCAATGGATATAATGGCGAAAATCAGCGGCGTTTGCGCGAACATGCACTACTTCGGGATGCAATCAACTGGATCAATGCCAATTCGCCGGTGCCCGGCTCACTTAATATTGATGGTGATAATGATGGCAGGGTAGATAATGTGTGTTTTATCATTCGCGGGGGCAACGGCGCCTGGGCCAGTTTGCTGTGGGCGCACCGCTGGGCGTTGTATTCCTATAACGTAACCATCAATGGAAAGCAGGTGTATGATTATACTTTTCAACCTGAAACTCAGGTAGAAGTCAAAACATTGTGTCATGAAATGTTCCATGCGCTGGGCGCACCTGACCTCTATCACTATGATGACGGCGGTCTGGATATTGATCCGGTGGGCAAATGGGACTTAATGGAATCGGGTGGCGGACACATGGGTGCCTACATGAAATGGAAATACTCCAATCAGGTCTGGATCAACGCTATACCTGAAATTACGGTGGGTGGCACATATTCACTCAATGCATTGACCTCATCTACCAACAATTGTTATAAAATAGCCTCCCCAAATTCTACCAATGAATTTTTTGTAGTCGAATACCGCAAATCATCCGGCACCTTCGAAAGTACATTGCCTGGAAGTGGTTTGATCATTTACCGTGTTGACCCCGCTTATAATGGAAATGCCGATGGGCCACCCGATGAAGTGTACATCTATCGCCCTAATGGTACCACCACTTCAAATGGATCGATAAATAGTGCTTATTATTCTTCTACTTCAGGTCGGACAGCCATAAATAGCGGCACCAATCCTTCACCCTTTCTGCAGGATGGTAGTCCCGGCGGGCTGGATATTTATAATGTAACGGCTGCAGGAGCAACCATTTCATTTACTGTCGGAATGTCCACCGTAGCCAATCCTGCTAATCTTGCGGCACAGGGAATCAGTGAAACACAAATTGACCTGAACTGGAACCTGAATGCTTCGGGCGATAATATATTGCTGGCATACAGTGAAGTTCCGGTTACCGGTATGCCGGTAAATGGTAACAGCTATGCCCCGGGAGCTGTTTTGCCCGGTGGAGGAGAAATTTTATTCGCTGGTGCTGCCAACTCCTTTAGCCACCTGAATCTGTTGGCATCCACGCGCTATTATTATAAATTGTGGTCGGTAAATGCCAATAATGAATATTCCAGCGGAATAGCTGCCAATGCTCTAACCCAGTGTGGTAACATTCAACTGCCTTACCAGGCTTTATTCAGCAGTCAGGATTTTCCGCCTTGCTGGAGCCAGCAACAGGAAGGCATTGCCACCGTTGAAAGCTGGGAGGTAAGTGCTACCTCATATGCAGGGGGCGCCGCCAACGAAATGAAGTCAACATGGCAGCAGACGAATCCCGGAATATCGCGCCTTATTTTGCCGCCTTTCAATTCATTGGGCATGGCGCAGGTAAGCCTCAGTTTTAAGCACCTGTTCGATGATTATTCAGCAGGCGTAACCATGCGCATCCAATCCAGCAGTGATGGCATTAACTGGAACAACGAAAGCTGGTCCCTGGCCTCCGTAGGGTCTGGCATAGTGGGGCCGGAAACCATTAATTTGTTTATTGAGCAAAACCTCAATGCAGCGCAAACTTATATTGCCTTTGTGGCCGATGGGAACCTCTATAATTATGATAACTGGTATATTGATGATGTTGCCCTGGATGTTTCTGCCTGGATGACCTGCAATATCAACACATCCTCACTCCCCGTTGAAGGCGGAACCACGTCGGGCAGTGGTAATTATGCCGTTGGCGAAACCGTTACCTTAACAGCCCAGGCTGCCAATGGCTACATTTTTGAATATTGGAGTGAGGATGGTATCCAGGTTTCTGCCTCCTCCACCTTTAGCTTCCAGGCTGAGGCCGATAGGGAACTTATTGCGCACTTTAACATACAGCAATATGCGATAAGTACCAGCTCAAATCCCACAGAAGGTGGCTCTACTACCGGTGACGGCCTGTATGATTATGGTGCTCAGGCAACTATAAACGCTCTGCCGGATGTGGGTTACAACTTTGTAAACTGGACGGATGGCGCCACCACGGTGAGTACCACTCCTGAATACAGTTTTACCGTAACCGGGAATGCTTCATTTGTGGCCAACTTCACCCTTCAACAATTGACGGTTCAAACCGAATCCAGTCCAACCGAGGGTGGAACTACCCTGGGTGCAGGAACCTATAATTATGGCAGCATGGTTCAGGTTGAAGCTGTTGAGATGAATGGCTATACCTTTGTTAACTGGACCAGCGGGGGGGTAATTGTTGCGACTACCGCGCAATACAGCTTCGTAATAGAAACTGACCAGCAACTCACCGCTCATTTTAATTTACCGCTTCCTGAATATACCCTTCAGCTTACGACTTCACCTACCGTCGGGGGAACCGTAAACGGAGCAGGCACTTTTGCCGCCGGCACTCAGCTTACTGTTTCAGCCAATGCCAATACCGGTTGGGTATTCAAACACTGGACTGAAAACAGCTATGTGGTATCTTCCAATGCATTCTATACTTTCACGCTGAATTCAAACCGTTCGCTCACCGCTGTATTCCTTCAGCAATTTAATATTATGGCCGCTGCTTCGCCCGCAGAATATGGTTATACCGCAGGACAGGGACTTTATCCTGAAGGGGAAAGCATTGTGTTGAATGCCTATGCCAACAGTGGCTTCATCTTTGAAAAGTGGACAGAAAACGGCGTACAGATTTCCACAGACCCTCAAATTGACCTGGTGGTAACCGGTACCCGCGAATTTATTGCTCATTTTAAGATGCCTGTGGATGTTGCACATTTAAAAAAGGGGAAGATTTCGGTATTCCCCAATCCTGCTAATGATTATATCACGCTGATAAGTGAGGAAAAGATTGAACTTGCGGAATTGATCCGCATTACAGGAGCAGTCATCTGGCAACAGCGGGATTTAAAATCTCCAGGTGGTACCCGTATTGATTTAAGCCTATGCCCTGCCGGACTTTACTTCCTGAGGCTCACCTCCGGGCAATATCCTCAGCAGGTAATTAAACTCACTGTTTTGAAGTAAGTTTGTTGTGGTTTTCTGTGATCTAACCATGAAACCATAGCGCTCAGGATGCAGCTTTTAAGGGTTGCCATAGGTGCATCTGTGGCGACTTTTATGGTGAACATTTAAATATACGGATTGTTATGTAGGCAGATTCCGGGGCTTGTCCGGTTCACCATATAAACCATATTCGTATGCCACATTATTTCTCATTGGGGACGATTCCGCCCAAGCGACACATTCAGTTCAGAAAACCTGATGGCGGGCTCTATTCAGAGCAATTGATATCTACCGAAGGTTTCTCCGATGCCTATTCCACCACCTATCACATTTATCCCCCGACTATGGTGACATCCATTGATGCCCCACGGGATGTTAAACCTGAGGTGGCTGTTAATAATAATATGCAGGCCCGTAGTTTTCAGGGTTTTAAGGTGAAGCCGGCCGACGATTATCTAGAGAGCCGGATACCAGTGCTTACCAATAGTGATATTACCATCATACTTGCCGCGCCGCGCCATTCAATGGAGTCTTATTTTTTTAAGAATTCCCAGGCCAGCGAAATGATTTTCGTGCATGAGGGAAACGGTACCTTGCATACGATGTATGGAGAATTGCCCTTCAAGCCGGGCGACCACGTAATGATTCCCAGGGGAGTAATTTACCAGTTAAGTTTTGACAAACCCGAAAACCGCCTGTTCATCGTGGAGTCCTACAGTCCACTCCGGTTTCCCAAAAAGTATGTAAATAAGCAAGGACAGCTTGAAGAGCATGCACCCTTTTGTGAACGTGATCTGCGAAAGCCCGAAAAGCTGGCACCCCGTGATGAAAAAGGTGATTTTATTGTAATGGTTAAGAAAGAGCATCAATTGTTCCCGTATCATTATGCCAGTCATCCTTTCGATGTGGTGGGCTGGGATGGATGCCTCTATCCGTATGCTTTTTCCATACATGATTTTGAACCCATTACCGGACGTATTCATCAACCGCCTCCCGTTCATCAGACCTTTGAGGGCAATAATTTTGTAACCTGTGCCTTCGTACCCCGGCTTTATGATTATCATCCACTCTCCATTCCGGTTCCTTACAATCATAGCAACGTGGATTCGGATGAGGTACTTTACTATGTGGATGGTGATTTTATGAGCCGCAAGCATGTGGACAGGGGGCAAATTACCCTTCATCCCATTGGTATTCCTCACGGACCGCATCCGGGAACCGTGGAGAAAAGCCTGGGTGCAAAAGAAACCAAAGAACTCGCGGTGATGGTGGACACTTTCAGGCCACTGCATCTTACCCGGCAGGCCATGGAAATTGAAGAACCGGATTATCACCGCTCCTGGCTGGAATAGTATTTTTTCACCCTGTATAAATTCCTTTTAATTATTATTCATTTCACAAGCATCTTAAAACAATGAGTTCAAATACCGATTTTCTGCCTATTGATGGTACCGATTATGTTGAATTTTATGTGGGAAATGCCAAACAGGCCGCACATTATTACCAGACTGCCTTTGGGTTTCAGCCATTGGCCTATGCCGGACTCGAAACCGGGTTAAAAGACCGTACCAGCTATGTGTTGGTTCAGGATAAGATTCGTTTTGTCTTTACCTCCTCCATGCTGGCAGAGGGCAAGATAGCCGACCATGTTAGAAAGCACGGCGACGGAGTTAAAGTGGTGGCTTTATGGGTGGATGATGCCCGCAAGTCATGGGAAGAAACCACTTCCCGCGGAGCTAAATCCTACCATGAACCTCAAACCCAATCAGATAAAAACGGTGAAGTGGTAACTTCGGGTATTCATACTTATGGAGAAACGGTTCATATTTTTGTGGAACGGAAAAATTATAAGGGCCCGTTTTTACCTGGTTATGTTAAGTGGGAACCGGAATTCGTGGCAAAACCTACCGGCCTGAAGTATGTGGACCATATGGTGGGCAATGTGGGTTGGAATGAAATGAATACCTGGGTGAATTTTTATGCGAAGGTGATGGGATTCAATCAATTGGTATCATTTGATGACAATGATATTTCCACAGAATACACTGCGCTGATGAGTAAGGTGATGAGCAGTGGAAACGGCCGCATTAAATTCCCGATCAATGAGCCTGCCAAAGGTAAAAAGAGGTCTCAGGTAGAGGAATATCTCGATTTTTATGGTGACAGCGGCGTGCAGCACGTGGCCATGGCCACCGATAATATTCTTGAAACCGTTACTGACCTTCGCAACAGGGGAGTACAGTTTTTAACCGTTCCCGGTTCCTATTATGAAACGGTACTTGACCGTGTCGGCACTATCGATGAGGAACTTAAATCATTAAGTAAGCTCGGCATTCTGGTTGACCGGGATGACGAAGGTTATCTATTGCAGATATTTACCAAACCGGTACAGGACCGGCCTACGGTATTTTATGAAATCATTCAGCGTAAAGGGGCCAAATCATTTGGTAAGGGCAATTTTAAAGCCCTCTTCGAAGCCATCGAACTGGAGCAGGTAAAACGCGGGACCTTATAATGGAAAATACAAAATTACAGCCTATCCCTTCCTGGGTAGAGGGTAGTGAAAAATCCGGTTTTCCCCTGAATAACCTGCCTTTTGGAATTGCTGAAATAGAACCCGGGAAAATCGTTGGGGTAACCCGCATTGGAGATCAGGTAGTAAATCTTGAAAAACTTGCAGAACTGAAGGTGTTCAGCGGGCTGCATCCCAGGTTGTTTAAGGCTTTTTCGCTGCCGGTACTCAATTATTTTATTGAACTGGGTCGTGATGTGCATCATGAACTGCGTGAAAGGCTTCAGCAGGCATTCGGGGTGGACAATACCGATAAGCAGCAGATTGAAGGCATTAAGACAGCGGCATTGCTACCATTTTCCGCTGTTAAAATGCAGATGCCGCTTAAGGTAACCGATTATACCGATTTTTATTCAAGCATTGAACATGCCACCAATGTAGGCAAGATGTTCCGGGATCCGGAAAATGCGCTTTTACCCAACTGGAGGCATTTGCCGGTAGGTTATCATGGCAGGGCTTCGTCCATAGTGGTGTCGGGTACACCCATTCACCGGCCGCTGGGGCAGACGAAACCGGCAGACAGCAGTTTCCCGGTTTTTGGACCCTCAAAAATGTTGGATTTTGAACTTGAAATGGCTTTTGTTGTAGGTAAAAATACTTCTCTGGGCGATCGGGTGCCTGTTGAAAAGGCTCGGGAGTATATTTTTGGGCTCATGTTGTTCAATGATCTTTCTGCCCGGGATATTCAATCCTGGGAATACGTGCCATTGGGTCCCTTCCTGGCTAAAAATTTTGGTTCCGTGGTTGCCCCCTGGATAGTAACCCTTGAGGCTCTTGAACCCTTCCGGGTAGATGGCCCCCCTCAGGAACCTGAGGTCTTGCCTTACCTTAAGTCTAAAGCGCACCGGAATTATGATGTACAGCTCGAAGTGGCCATCCGGCCTGAAAATGGGTCTGAAAATGTGATCTGCCGTTCAAATTACAAACACATGTACTGGAACATGGACCAGCAACTGGCTCACCATACCGTAAATGGTTGCAACATAACGGTGGGTGACCTGTATGCTTCAGGTACCATCAGCGGAAGCGAATCGGGTTCATTTGGTTCAATGCTTGAACTCACCTGGCGGGGTGCCAATCCCATAAAGTTAAATGATGGCAGTGAACGTAAATTCCTGAATGACAACGACACCGTGGTGATGAGGGGAAGCTGCCGGAAAGACGGCATTGAAATTAGCTTTGGTGAATGTGAATCTACCTTATTGGCCCCACTGTAAAATGTACAAAACCTTTGATGCGGCAGAAATTGCCCCAAATGCAATCCACCGGCTAATTGTTGGCGCCATCGCACCTCGCCCCATCGCGTTCGCAAGTACAGTGGATGCTCAGGGCCGACCAAATCTTGCCCCGTTTAGCTTTTTTAATGCTTTTGGCGTAAATCCCACCACCATTATCTTCAGCCCGGCGCGGCGGGGACGTGACAATACGACCAAACATACTTTTGAAAATATAAAAGAGGTACCGGAAGTAGTAATCAATGCGGTAACCTACAGCATGGTGGAGCAGGTTAGCCTTGCCAGTGCCGAGTTTCCACCTGGCATAAGTGAATTTGAAAAGGCAGGCTTCACGCCCCTGGCTTCGGAAAAGGTGAAGCCATTCAGGGTAAAAGAATCTCCCGTTCAATGGGAATGTAAGGTGAGGCAGGTCATTGAAACCGGAAGTGGGGGAGGTGCTGCCAATCTTATTATTTGTGAGGTGTTAATGGTGCATGTGCGAGCCGATATTCTTACGGATGATGGTAACATCAACACCTCCAAAATCGATCTGGTGGGCCGTATGGGAACCAATTACTACGTGCGTGCGCATGGTGGGGCACTTTTCGAAGTGGAAAAACCCTACCATAAACCGGCCATCGGCATCGACGCCTTGCCTTTTAGCCTTAGAAATAGCCCTTTACTTACCGGTAATGAACTGGGAAGGCTGGGCTCGGTAGAAACTATGCCTTTACCCGGGGAACTGGATGAAGCCCGTGCCATTGCCGAAGTGAGTGAATTGCTTAATCATCCGCTGCTTACCCGGGAAGCCAAAACAGAAAAGCTTCATCAAATGGTACGCGAGGCTTTGCAACAAGGAGACAAACGTCACGCTCTGATTCTGGGCTGGGTGATGAATGGAGAATAAAAACTATAGCCGCTGATATTCAAAGGTAGGATAACCTTTTTTGCCCTGGCTGTTGTAAAAATCAATAAAACGGAGTTTGTATAACGCACCCTTGCGGTTGCGGATGATGTAATTTCGCTTTGGAAGCGTAGTATATGTAATATTACCCGAGGTTACATCACCATTCACCTTTTTCCAGTCATAGCCGATGGTATCCATTTGCGAGCTGAGCAACATGTCCTCAGCTTCCTGCCGGGTTATTTCTTCGAAAACATGCTGAGTGTTAAGCGCTGCCAGAATTTCAGTATCATTAATTAATACACCGTTGACAAGATAAGGATAGGGTTCTCCCTCATCGGTAAACAACAGGGTGGTGTAGGTGCTAAAAAGTAAATCCCAGTTTTGTGTTTCGGGTTCAATCTGAGGATTGAGGTAACCGTTGTTGAACGACAGGCATACTTTACGTCGGCCTGCATCACGGGGCAAAACGAAGGTGCGCTCATTGCTGCCATCAGGCTTTGCTATCCTCAGGCTTACTTTCTGCGTCTGGGCATCTATCAAAGGTTGTATTTTAACATATCCGGTTGAAATTCCTTCGTCATCCACGCCCAGGGCAATCAGAAAAACTTCCATTTTGCTCTGCAATACCCCATTTTGTTGTTTCCACCAGCGTCCGATAGCATTTCCGGCAGTATCACCGGTAGATTCATCAAAATGCCATTCCGCAGCAGCCGGATTAGGTACTGCACTAAAATCGGTGGATCCGGTGCGGGCCGCATACATCATCACGGAAGTATTCAACCACAAGGTATAGTCATCCGGATCGCAACTTAATGCAATATCCCATTGGGTGCGCTCATTAGTCCCGGTGACGGAATCCAGGCTCAGGCTGAAAAAAGTCTGAAGTGTATATTCCGGCAGCATTTCAATCATTACAGTTTTTACATCTCCCGGTTTGAGCGGAGTTACCATTTCATCCTCATGAAAACAGGAGGTCAGGGTGAAGGCCGTAAGGCAGAGTAGCACCAGCTTATCTGGCAGCAGTGTTCTTTTCATTTTTAGAGATGCTGTAGTTGATTTTTACAAAGAAAGTACGGCCCCAGCTTACGGGAATGGAAGCGCCGCCGGAGGAGTGTACCCCACCATCGCCCGTACTTCCTGTAGTATTAATATTGGTTACATCAAACAGATTGCGGCCGCCCACAGTAAATGAAATTCTGTCTTTTAAAAAGGATTTTACCACGCTGAGGTCGAAATTGTGGTAATCGTCCACCTTCCCTTCCACCAGTTCCCCGTCAATATCCTGGAAAATCCGGGCACGTTTGCCGGTATATTTGTAAAATGCCGAAACGGAAAGTTTATGCTTGTCCCAGCGTCCGGTAATTTCGCCGGTGAGTTCAGGCGACCAGGTGAGTTTATCCCCCAAATCATTGCTGAGGTGATTGTTGTAGCCGGTTCGGCCGTATCCCAGCCTCAAGTCAAATATCGGATAAAGCGACGACCTGATGCCAAAAGTATATCCCATGGTGCGTACCTGTTCAATATTTACATACGAATAGGAGTCGTTACCCAGATCCACCAGGGTGATTACATCATCAATGTGGTTCATGAAAAATCGCGCTTCCGTTTCGGTAGCATAGGTGATTTTTTCAATTTTGTGCGACAGTTGAAACTGGAAGTTTTTGGAATATTCGGGACGCAGTTCCGGGTTGCCTTTGATGTCATGGTTCACATCCACAAAGTTAAGGTATAACTCTTTGATCGAAGGGGCCCTGAAACCGGAGGAGAAGGAGCTCCTTACACTTATGTTTTTGTGGGGATTGGATTTCACGTGCAGGGCATAAATCAGAGGGGTGGAAAATTTACTGTTGTACGCGAACCTAAAACCAGGCTGTATCTGCAACTGATCAAACGGTTTGTATTGAAAGCTGGTAAAACCAGCTAAATCGGTGATGGACTGCCGGTCATTTCCGATGCGTTCACCGGAACCCCATTCTGCATTCAGGTCATATCCGGCCTGGTAACCAAATTTTCCCGAAACGGTGCGGTAGGAATACATTCCCCGCGACATAAGTGCACTAAAACTGGTAGTGTCATATTCAACAGGCGTTTTCTCCAGTACACTCAAATCATTAAAGAAAAGGGTGCGTATGCGCTGATAGAAAGAATAGGAGATATTTGCCGTAAAAGGGTGGACATTTTTGGTAGAGATATCTGCTTTCGCGATGTAACGACGGGTGGTGAAATAATTGTCAAAGGCTTTCTCAAAATAGGGCGGTTGCAGATTGCCCTGATTGCGCAACTCTTCATCGAAAGCACTCATCGTGGTACGAATGGAGGCTTTGGGGAGGGAAAGGGTATAAGTTAAGTCAGCATTCATCTGTCGCTTGGGTTTCCATTGCTTGGTGCGGCTGGTGTCCACTGATGAATAACCCCCGAAGAAATTGCGTCCCAGATTCACGCCAAAAGCATGTTTATTTCTGCGAAAGCTTGCTCCAGCATCAATATTGTAAACGCCAACCGTTTCATAGTAGGCAGAGGCCCGGGCATTGTAAGTGCTTCCGCTTATATCCTGTGGGATGATGTTAATGACTCCTGCCAGGGCATTGCTGCCATATATCACCGACATAGGTCCTTCAATGATTTCCACCTGTTTGGCCTGCTGAAGATTCACCTGACTCAGATCAATGCTTCCATTCAGGCGTCCAATGACCGGCACCCCATCCACCAGAATTTTTACGTGTTCACCAGCAAGGCCCTGAAGGCTCATGCCGGTGCCCAGGGAACCGTCTTCGATAATCCGGATATTCAACTGGTTACGCAACAAACCGGCCAGGTCAGGGGCAGCCTTACGTTGAATTTGTAAATGATTAATCACATTAACACTATATAGTGACCGATCAGTGCTGGTAGGATTATATTGTGCGGTAACCACTACCTCATCAAGCGAAAAAACTTCAGGCTGAAGCCGGATAATGCCGGTACCGCCCGGCTTTAGCGTATCGTTGTATCTTTGATAACCCACATAGCTCACCTGCAGATGGGTAGGCACCTGAATACTCAGGTCGATGTGCCCTTTGGTATCCGTAATAAAGTAACTGATCTTTCCACTTTTAAGATTGGTGGCTTTAACATTGGCAAATACTATCGGCTGATCGTTGCGGGCATCCACAATATGCACATTACTTTGCTGTGCAACCGCGAAAACGCCGAACATTAACCAGCCCGACAGTATTTGCCATCTAATCCATTTTATCATTGGCTGACAATCAGTTTAAAGTTGCCTTGCTGACGTGAATCAGCGATGTGGAGTATATAGGTGCCCGGTGCAATACCATCAGTGTCTATACTCACTTCCGGTGCATTTACGTTGAACAGTTGTTTAACAATTCTGCCGCTTAGATCAGTAAGAGTAATCCGGGCATTGTTCAACGGTTGCTCACATCTTATATTGAGTGACCCAACCACCGGGTTGGGAAATAGGGTTATCCCGGTTAGGGTGTTTTCATTCAGGCCGGTGGATGAAACAGTGGTCAGGTTAAAAGTGGTTGTTCCTGAGGCTGATCCGGAAAATGCTTCAAAAACCAGCTTTACAACCGGGCCGTTCTCTTTACGGATGAAATAAGCCAGTGAATCAGTCATTTCCCATTGAGAGGCTGACAAATTATAGGATTTCCAGTCATGCCCGATAATGTTGATTTTATTTACAAAGTCAAGTCCACTCCAGTCGGTGAAATCGGGAGCTGCCGGATGCACTCTCGCAACAGAGAGGTTGTTGTTAATCAGCACGCCGTTTACCGGATAGGGGGTATTCATTACGCTATCGTAATAACGGGTGAAGAGCAGGTCCCAGTCGGTCTTTGGAGGCTCACGGTCAACGATGCCGCTGGAAAACGAAAACGCCATAAACAGCCGGTCAGTGTATGGGGTTACATCCAGTGTATCCGTGTGTTCGTTGCTTCCGTCAACATTGGCATAACGAATGATGAATTTGTTTTCGGTCGAAATCTTCTTCACAATGTGAAGTTTGCGATAGATGCCATCCACCGGTTTAATCAGATATAAGGAATCACCCACCACATTGTGGCTGGTCATACTGTAAATTCCCCAGCCGTAATCGGGATGGCCTTTACTGAAAATGTTGAATGAACCTTCTTCCCAATCACTGTTATTATTGTAGAGTTTGGTCCAGGATTGTATGTTGGTGGTGTCAAAGGTTTCCCATCCCTCGATACCGGCATTGGGATAAGCCCACAGGCCTACATTGGCACCATCATTGGTGATGATGCCGGCGCTGAAAGCAGCGGAATAAAAGGCAATGTCCCAGGTGTTGCGTGCTACGGTCTTTACTTCACCATTGGTAAGCGAAAAATAGACTTCGTTGGGATATTGCGGACTGTTGCCCATTGAAACGTTATAAACCGTTTGGGCATATAGCAGGTTAGTTGCCATAGTGAGTACTATTGTAGCAAAGAGTATGCGTAGTTTGAATAGTTTCATGGTGTTAATTGTAATGATGGATAGATAATGATGCCATCACTGAAAGCAATTTCAATGATGAAAAAAGATGGGAATTTCCGGCAGTTTAAGCTACAGGGGGAGGTGCCCGCAGGCCGGGTGTGCGGTGAAGTGCACGGTGAATGGTAGGTATAGGGGCTTCAAAGTTTCTAATGATAAAAGTAAAACAGCGAAGCCCTGGACCGTCCTGCAGCTCAGGCAGCAGGGCTGAAGCCAGGAAAAAAGGCAATGTTTTCTCGTGAGAAACCAATAGTGTTTCTTCCCGCTTATTAACTATACCCATAGATATAAGGGTACGTCCAAAAATATGGTGTTGATGGAAATTGATAAGTGAGCCTAAGTATATCCAGAACACAAGAAAGGCAGTGGCCAGTAAGGTCGCTTTTTGTAATGCCTGATGCCGTGGATTAAGAGAGCTCATATCAAGATTTTTAACCCGTCTTTGTTGCGGATATGCCGCAAAGTTACAATTAATCAAAACAATAGTTGTAAAAACCATGAGAATAAAAATATATCATCAATTAAATGTCGATAAGTCAGGGCGCTGCTATGAAATGAGTCAGGGTGCGACTATGCTGAAGAGTTAGGACGCTGCTATGAAATGAGTCAGGGCGCGACTTTGAATCGCACCCTGACTTTGAATCGACCCCAGACTATGAGTCGCCCCCTGACTATGAATCGCCCCCTGACTTTGAATCGCCCCCAGACTATGAGTCGCAAATGGCCTTTTTCGAATATTATCGCTGATATACTATGCGGTGGGTCAGGACACGACTATGCGGTGGAGTCAGAGCGCTGCTATACGGTGAGTCAGGGCGCGACTTTGAATCGCCCCCTGACTTTGAATCGCCCCCAGACTATGAGTCGCAAATGGCCTTTTTCGAATATTATCGCTGATATACATTGCAGTGGAGTCAGGGCGCTGCTATGCGGTGGGTACGATGAGTCAGGGCGCGACTTTGAGTCGCACCCTGACTTTGAATCGCCCCCAGACTATGAGTCGCCCCCTGACTATGAATCGCCCCCAGACTATGAGTCGCAAATGGCCTTTTTCGAATATTATCGCTGATATACATTGCAGTGGAGTCAGGGCGCTGCTATGCGGTGGAGTCAGGACGCTGCTATGAAATGAGTCAGGGCGCGACTTTGAGTCGCACCCTGACTTTGAATCGCCCCCAGACTATGAATCGCCCCCTGACTTTGAATCGCCCCCAGACTATGAGTCGCAAATGGCCTTTTTCGAATATTATCGCTGATATACTAGGCGGTGGGTCAGGACACGACTATGCGGTGGAGTCAGAGCGCTGCTATACGGTGAGTCAGGGCGCGACTTTGAGTCGCACCCTGACTTTGAATCGCCCCCTGACTTTGAATCGCCCCCAGACTATGAGTCGCAAATGGCCTTTTTCGAATATTATCGCTGATATACATTGCAGTGGAGTCAGGGCGCGACTATGCGGTGGAGTCAGAGCGCTGCTATACGGTGAGTCAGGGCGCGACTTTGAGTCGCACCCTGACTTTGAATCGCCCCCAGACTTTGAGGGGCAAAGGACCTTTTTCGATTATTATAGCTGTTATACATTGCGGTGGAGTCAGGACGCGACTATGCGGTGGAGTCAGAGCGCTGCTATACGGTGAGTCAGGGCGCGACTATGAGTCGCCCCCTGACTTTGAATTGCCCCCTGACTTTGAATACATCATTGCAGCAATAAACCTAATTCGTTGATTTTTTCCCTGTTAATCAGCTTGCCATTTCGGAGCCCTTTAATATCCGCATAAGATGAAAATTCCCAAGCTTCACACTGCTTTACCAGCCGGTCTTTTACAGGATTTAAATTGATATAATTAAAGCAAATGTTCGGATATTGCATTTCGGAGTGCTGAATATTTATCACTGTTATACCTTGCAAATCAAACCAGGCACGAGCGTTGTTATTACTGCAACTCAGGCAAATTGCTTTTGTTTGTTTGCGGAAAAGTGAACCAGACCAGTTATTTCGTTTGTTAATAGCTCGTGTGTAGGAAGCCAGCATTAATCCAATGGATTGCTGAAATGAGCGGGTTTGCGGTGGAGTCAGGGCGCGGCTTTGAGTCGAATCCTGACTTACAGGCAATTCCTCCTCTTTTACGTGTACCATTAGATGGAAATGGTTTGGCATTAAACACCAGGCCAACAGATCAGCAAAAGGCAAAATATGTTTCCTGACTTTTTCGAGAAAAAATAGATAATTATCTTTTTCGAAAAAAACTTGCTGCCGATTGTTACCCTGATTATAAATATGATACAAATGACCTTTTTCGAATATCATAGCTGTTACACATTGTTTGCTTCTGCGGTGGAGTCAGGGCGCGACTATGAGTCACACCCTGACTTACAGACCAAAAATACAGATTTTTATCAGATTCCACAAATATCCTCTTAATGGAATAAGTTATTGATCAAGAGGTGCAACAGAGCTTCGGATGCAAAATAATATTTTAATCAAAACTGCGTAAATTTGTTTTTGTACATTAATCAGTACAGGCTTAAAATTATCCTCTTTAATTTCTTCTTTGTAATGTATGATAAGGTGAAAAGAGTTGTTCAGTTTTACCGTCATTAAAACTATCTTTGCAAAAGTTTAATATATTTTAAGTGGTTTAATAACTCAATAATTTTGATGCAGAGAAAAGTAGTTTTTAAAAAGATTCTTTCCTGGTTTATACAGGGCCTTATTTTTACCGCACCGGTTGTAATCACGGTTTACATCATCGCAATGTTATTTAATTTTGTCGATGGTTTACTTACCAATGTTATTTCTGGATTAATTGGTGTTCGCATTCCCGGGTTGGGGTTGGTAGTAGTATTGGGAATTATTACGCTCATAGGTTTTTTTGGCTCTTCTATTTTATTCAGGCCATTGCTTGCCTACCTGGACAAGCTTATCAGTCAGGCACCTCTGGTTAAAATTATCTATACTTCGATTAAAGATTTTTTATCGGCTTTTGTAGGTAAGGAAAAGCGTTTTACTGAGCCCGTGCTGGTAAAGGTTGGTAAAGGTGCTGATCTGGAGAAAATGGGATTTATTACCCAGCATGATCTTTCCAATCTGGGCATTACTTCAGGTAAGGTAGCGGTTTATCTGCCACACTCTTACAACTTTTCCGGGAACCTGTTTATCGTTCCCATTGAGAATATTACTCCACTTCATGTTTCACCTGCCGAGGTAATGAAGTTTATTGTCACGGCCGGGGTAACCAATATCGATAAATCTCTTATAGATGAAATTGTCGATGAATCCATTGATTTAAAACCAGGCGATGAAGATTGATAAAAGCAAACCGGTTATTCTTGTAACCAACGACGATGGCATATATGCCAGCGGATTGCGCACGCTTATTGACATTATGCGCGAGATTGGCAATGTGTTGGTGGTGGCACCTGACAAGCCACAGTCGGGCATGGGCCATGCAGTAACCATTATTTCCCCTTTGCGGGTGCATAAACTGGCTGAGGAAGAGGGCTATGAAGAGTACTCATGTACCGGAACTCCGGCTGATTGCGTTAAATTGGGTCAAAAGGCCATACTTGGTCAAAAGCCCGATTTGATTGTTTCCGGCATCAATCACGGCTCCAACGCTTCGGTTAATGTGATTTATTCTGGTACGATGGCTGCAGTGATCGAAGGTGCCCTGGAAAATGTTCCGGCCATTGGCTTTTCGCTCAATGATTATTCCGTTCATGCCGACTTTAGCAAATGTAAACCATACATTCTATCCATCACGCAAAATGTAATTGAAAAAGGTATTCCGGAATATACCTGCCTGAATGTGAATATTCCATCTAACAATGGTTCGCCCATCAAAGGCATTAAAGTGGTGCGGCAGGCTATGGCTTTTTGGGAGGAAAAGTTCGATCAGCGTATGGATCCCCAGGAAAGGGCTTACTTCTGGCTTACCGGAGTATTTAAAAACTACGATACCGGTGTGGATACCGATGAATGGGCCTTACATAACAATTACGTATCCATTGTTCCCGTTCATTTTGATCTTACTTCCCACAAAACGATACCTTTACTAAAGGATTGGGAGACAGATAACCTGAATTAATTTTTTTGACAAGATGCTGAAGCAAAATAATTTTTTTATCGGATTTTTTCTTTCCCTCGGATTGACTGTATTTACCGGCCTGCTGGTTTGGTTGTTGGCACCAACCGTTGCTGCCTGGTTTACGCAGGATGAAATTTCCATTAAAATCATGTTATTGTCAGTGGTTCCACCGGTCTTACTTATGCGCTGGTACCTGCGCATCCTTCGCGCCGAACGTTCGGGTATGGGCGCTGTTACCGTAGTTCTTGTGACCATCATTTTATATTTTTTGTTGCTTGATGGCAAGCCATTTTTGTACTTTGTGCCCTGAATTTGATTTAACATGCGATACTACATCATAGCTGGCGAAGCATCGGGCGATCTGCATGCATCCAATCTGATGGCTGCCTTGAAAAAGGCAGACCAACAGGCTGATTTCAGGTTTTTTGGCGGCGATAAAATGCAGACGCAGGGGGGAGTGCTGGTAAAACATTACCGTGATCTTGCCTTTATGGGTTTTATTGAAGTTTTACTCAACCTGGGTACCATACTGAAGAATCTGCAACTTTGTAAAAAGGACATTAGCCAATATCATCCCGATGTGGTAATATTGGTGGACTATCCCGGTTTTAATATGCGGATGGCAAAATATCTTCATAAAGCGGGAATTCCGGTTATTTATTATATCTCTCCCCAGATATGGGCCTGGAATCAATCCAGAGTGCATCAGATTAGGAAAACTGTTGATAAAATGCTGGTTATTCTCCCCTTTGAGCAGGCATTTTACAAGCAACACAATGTGGATGTTGAATTTGTAGGTCATCCTTTATTGGATGCCCTTGCAGCCAATACTTCAGCCATGCCGGATTTATTAGAGCACCAACCCACCGTGGCCCTGCTGCCCGGTAGCCGGAAGCAGGAGATTTCACTGGTGCTTCCGTTGATGCTGGAAACCGCGCGACTTATGCCGGGAATCAACTTTGTGGTAGCAGGTGTAGGTGCCATTGGTGATCATTTTTATCAGTCTATTATCGGCAACAGCCCGGTAAAGGTGCGGATGGATCAAACGTATCAGCTTCTGGCGGCTGCACAGGCAGCCCTGGTAACTTCAGGTACGGCTACCCTCGAAACAGCCCTTATCGGTACGCCGGAAGTGGTTTGTTATAAAGGAGGAGCGCTTTCATACCAGATTGCTAAAAGAGTGATTCGTACCCAATATATCTCTCTCGTTAATCTGATAATGGAAAAATCAGTGGTTAAGGAATTGATTCAGCACGAACTCACCCCTGTTAACCTTAAAACAGAACTGGAATCCCTGCTAAATGATAAAGAGAAACGTGAGCGCATGCAGCATGATTTTACCTTACTCCGCAAGAAGCTTGGAGGTGAAGGAGCATCTGACAACGCAGCGGACATTATCGTCAGGTTTCTCAGAGACAAAAGTAAACATTAACACAATCGTTGATTACTATGAATAAATATTCGTTAATTACTGTCTTGTTTGCATTATCGGCATTGTTATTTGCCTGCAATTCCAATCCTAAAAATCCGGATGTTAACCATACCGATACAGCAGCGGTTGCCGGACAGACAAAATCAGATGTCACCACACCGGCTGATTCCATCCGGATGTCTTCAGACCTTACTTCAGCGAAACAGGAGCCCATTATTGAAATTGTTCCAATATCACCGCAGGCAAAATTAGAACGTCAGCTTTCTCAGGGTGAAGGAGCCCCCATGCGAAAGGAAGGCATTCATTTTGCTTCACTAGGGAAATTTAAAGAAGCTATACAGGCGTTTAATGAATCCTTAAAGCGGGAGCCCGACAATTCAGATACCTGGTTTTACCGTGCCAAGGCCAAAGCCGATATGAAAGATTATGCCGGTGCAGAGGCCGATTATAAGAAGGCTATTGAACTAAGAAGTGATGTGCCCGCATACTATTATTATCGCGGTGAAATGCGTGCAGTTCAGAAAAAATATGATGCGGCACTGGCCGATTTTGAGCAGACCATTGCGATTCAGCCCACTTATACGGATGCCATTAATTATAAAGGGGTGATACTGGCCAATATGGGTGATCATCAGGCAGCGATTACATTTTATGATCAGGCCATAGAAAAAAAGCCTGATTTTGCACTGGCTTATTATAATAAGGCTACTTCATTAGCGGCCCTGAAGCAATTTACCGAAGCTGAGCATGATTTTAGTGAAGCACTCAGGCTGCAGCCGGAATACAATGAAGCTTTGATAAATCGTGGAAACGTGCGCTTTATGCTCAGTAAATATGCAGAGGCAGTCGTTGATTATTCCAAAGCGCTTAAGTCCACGCCTGACAATGCAGACATTTACTATAACCGCGCTTTTTCGTATCAACGGCTGCAACAAGCTGAAAAGGCATGTGCCGACTGGTTGAAGGCTGAACAGCTTGGCCATACTGCGGCAGCCGGAATGTTAAAGCAATTTTGTGAAGGCGTGAAATAAATGTATTGAATTTCGGACCCGGTAAAAGGTGGACTTAACCTGAACTATTCATAAATTCTTAAAAAAATGAAGAAAGTTCAGTTCAATTACGACTTTGAGGTAGTTTAACTCCTGGAAACAGTTATTACTGAATTTTAACCAACACCTCTTCATGGCATCAATAAACTTTGTGGGGAGTCAGGGTGCGACTCAAAGTCGCGCCCTGCCTTACTGGTCCAAAATTGCGTAAATTTGTTTTTGTGAATTAATCTGGTTAAAGCAGAGCTGACCATAAATTAAGTAAGAGATTTCTCCCTGCCCCGAAAGAGCTTAGCAAATGCAAGGGCTCTTTTAAAATGAACCACGACATGCCAAAGAAGGGTCGAAAGTCTGCCCAATTGAATATAGCTTAAGAGCCTTCTTCAATAAATATTTTTTATTTTTTTTATTCCATAACTGTAATTGGATTAAATTTTTTCGTAAATTTAGCTTCATAAATTACCACCTTCCCGGAGGGTAAAATGGTGTTTTATGAGAATCTGGCCTAAATTTCCTTTCGCAAGGCTGTTGTTGCCGTTTCTGGCGGGTATTCTTATTGCCCGTTTATGGTTTATTGATCCGCGATTGCTGCTTGTTATCGTCTTATTTCTGCTCTGCATCACCGGTTTCCTTCATTTTTCGGGTAAAAGGTTTGGTAATTATTCGCGTCGGTGGATGTTTGGTATGGCACTTAATATTGTGCTGATCTTGCTGGGCATGTTGAGGTTTTCGGGTTTTAATGAGTTGCGGCATCGCAATCATTTCAGCCATTTGATCTCAGATAAAGCAATGGTTTGGTCAGGGATTGTTATTGATCAGCCTGCTTCCCGAACAAATTCCATCAGATTTACCATAAGCGTTGACAGGGTTCTTAAAAGTGACAGTTTATTTGAAACCAGGGGAAGGCTTATGGTTTATATTCCACTGGACTCAATTCTACCGTTAAATTATGGCGACCGTATTGTTTTTGCTGAACCGCTTAGCCGGGTTCGGGAACCGGCCAATCCGGATGAGTTTAACTACGCCCGTTATCTGGCAAATAAAAATGTATTCCATCAGGTTTTCATTCCTGCCGGCAGGCTATTGGTTACCGGTGAAAATGAAGGCAATATTTTACAGAAATTTGCCTATGCTGCCCGGGACCGGTTTTTGAGCATTTTTACCCGGTATAATATATCGGGAAAGGAGTTTGCCGTTGCTTCGGCCCTGCTTATAGGCTATGATGATATGCTTGATCCCGGCCAGCGTAAGGAGTTTTCCGGCGCCGGGGCCATGCACATTTTGTGTGTTTCAGGCTTGCATGTAGGTATCATCTTTCTGCTTGCCGACAAATTATTCTTCTTCCTGCGCCGTCCAAAGTCTCCCCGTTTCTTCAGACCACTTTTTATCATTGCAACTATATGGCTATATGCCCTCATAACGGGGCTGGCACCTTCGGTAATGCGCGCTGCATTGATGTTTTCGCTGGTGGCGGTAGGTGGGGCACTTAACCGAAAGTCACATATACTTAATACGCTGAGCGCATCAGCATTTATTTTGCTGCTTATAAATCCGGCTATGATTTTTGAAGTAGGATTTCAGTTATCCTATGCGGCAGTTATTGGAATTGTGGTATTTCAACCTCAGTTTAAGCAGCTCTATGCGCCTGTTCGTAAACTGCCTGCGTATGTCTGGGACATTATACTGGTGTCGGTTGCAGCACAATTGGCTACTGCCCCTTTATCAATACTTTATTTTCATCAGTTTCCCAACTATTTTCTATTGGCTAATCTTTTGGTAATTCCCCTTGCCGGAGTGCTCATCTATACGGGAGTGATTTTTGTGTTTTTATCATTTATCCCATTAATTGGCAAAGTGGCTGCTTTTGTGTTGGTATGGGAAGTTAAGTTTCTGAGCAATGCTGTTGCCTTTATAGAACATCTTCCCGGGGCGGTAAGCCATGACTTGTTCCTGAGCACCCTGGCTGCAATAGCGCTTTATGTATTGGTACTGGCCCTGTTTGGGTGGTGGGTAAGCCGGCGTAAACAGTGGGTTTATATTGTATTGATTTCAATCTTACTGCTTGCATCGGATTATGCCCGGGTTTCTATTACACGCTCCAGGCAACAACTGGTGGTTGTACATCAGATTAACCGGGGCACGGCCATTAGTTTTATTCAGGGAAAGCAGCACCTCTTATTAACGGATAGTGTACTGAGTCTTTCCCCACAAAAACTTGATTATCCGTTACAGGGGTTCAAAGTCAGAGCCGGTCTTCGTTCAGAACCTTTGATAAGACTGGATTCAGCACTTTCCAATCATGCTATGCTTTATCTTGACCAGGGAATGATGTTGTTTGATGACAAGCGGTTTGCCATTGTGTCGCGCAAACATCGCCTGCCTGCCACCGGCCATCAATTAAAAGTGGATTATGTGATACTCACTTCCAACGTCTGGTATAGGGCATCTGAATTGGCGGTCTATTTTCCCGGAGCTGAGTTTATTATTGATGCTTCAAATTCCAATCGCCGAACCATGCAATGGCTCGAAGATTTTCGGGAAATGAATGTTTCCTGCTATAACATCCGTGAAAACGGAGCCTGGGTGCTCCGCATGGATTAGCAAGGTGAGATCCCGGATGCCCAAAATGAAATTTGAGCGGAAGGAAGAGATGATTTTCGCGGATATTAATGAATAAAAATCAATATTCCAGATTCAGCATGATGGGCAAATGGTCGCTGAACCCGCCCTGATACACCATGCCGTTATAGGTGCGGAAAGGTCTGGTGCCATTGTGAACCAGGTCATCTTCAAGCAAAAACGGCAATCTGAGAATTTCAGCACCTTTGGCCGATAGCCTCAGCCCATCCTTGCTTCTGAGCAGGGGAGAAGATACAATAAACTGATCGAGCACACTCCATTCCTCCCGAAACTTATGGGTGCCTCTGTCCCATTTCCCTAAAAATGGTATCATCAGATTGCACAGATAGAATCCTGTTGAATCCTGATTGGCTTTTGCATTCAGGTGAACGTACACACTTTCGTCCAGGGGTGTATCATTAAAATCGCCTGTTATTACGATTCTCGCTTCCGGTTGAATGGTTCCGATAGAGTCAATTTTTGCACGAAGTGTCAGCGCAGCATCCCGCCTCCGGGGGATAGTGGCCGTTGCTCCTCCATATTTTGATGGCCAGTGGTTCACGAAGAAATGAAGCGTATCGGTGGGACTAACCAGCCCTTTAATGTATAAAATGTAACGGGTGGTTGAAACCGTTTCGCCTTCGTAAAAAACGGGAATCGCTTCATGGTAAAGCTCTTTAAACCTATCGGATCGATAAATGGCAGCGACGTCAATCCCACGGGCATCCGGAGATTCTTCGTGGATTATCCGGTACCCGAAGCGTTCCAAAGGGGTGCGTTTTAGCAGTTGAGTAAGACAAAACCGGTTTTCTACTTCGCAGAAGGCGACAATTTCAGGCGGCCGCCACCCACCGGCGCTGATAATCACTTTAGCCGTGCTGTGTAACTTCTTCTCGAACTTTTTCCACGTCCATGCCCGCATGCCACGCGGAGTAAACTCTTCGTCATGCTTTAAGGTATCATGAAAAGGATCAAACAGATTTTCCACATTATAAAACATAATCCTGAACGATTTTGTACTATCGGCCGATTGAGCGCTCAATTTTATGCTGCCCGTTAACAGATAAAGGGCAATCACTCCCTGAAGAATAATTTTCATAGGCTGGCTTTTGTTGCCAACAAATTTACTCAAATTTTAAATTAATCTCCCTTATCCGATTATTCATAATGATTCTAAAATACCTGAGCGCTATGTTAAGCATGTTAATTGTTTCTATTTTTGAGCTTTAAAACCAATATAATATGGCCAGGAATAAAAAATACAATATTTATCGCATCAGCATACAATGGACCATATTGGCATTATTGCTATACATGGTGTTGCGTCCCCTCTTTGACAAGTCGTACCTTGCTGACTTTGAGGCCTATTGCCCTTTTGGCGGGATGCAGGCGCTCTCTTCATTTCTGGTAAACAATTCTCTGGCCTGTACCATGACCGGTACCCAGATTTTTATGGGTCTGGCGCTTATTGCAGGCGTATTCCTGCTCAGCAAGTTGTTTTGTAGTTATGTTTGTCCCATTGGTACCTTTACGGAATGGCTTGGAAGACAAGGTCGCAGGCTGAAAATGAATTTTGTAGTGCGGGGATGGGCCGATCGCGTACTCAGAATACTGAAATACGGATTGCTGTTTGTCGTGTTTTATTTTTCGGTTAACAGCAGTGAGCTGTTCTGCCGCACCTTTGATCCTTATTACGCGGCTTTTACCGGTTTTGGACACGATGTAGTCTGGAGTTATGCTATAATCACGCTGCTAATGGTCATTCCTGGCTCTTTTTTTATCCGGCAGTTCTGGTGCAAATATGTCTGTCCACTGAGTGCAGCATCCAATATTTTTACTTACGGATTTGTCTTTTTGGGGATAATAGCCTTGTATCTTATATTAACACTGTTGGCAGGTCTTGCAATAAGCTGGGTATGGCTGTTGGGTGCCTTGTGCCTGGCAGGCTTTCTACTGGAAAGCATCACCCTTAAATCAAACTGGTTGCCTGTGTTTAAGATTACCCGCGAAAGCAGTACCTGTACTTCCTGTCGCAAGTGTGATAAGGCCTGTCCCATGGCCATTCGTATCTTTGATCAACCGAGGGTAGATCATATCGATTGCCATATGTGTGGTGACTGCATTAGCCAGTGCCCTGAAAAGGATACCCTCAAAATCAATCATCGCAACCTCAGGTGGCTGCCCGCTTCAGCAACGGTATTGCTTATCGTTTTGGGATTTACTTTTGCTTCGTTTACCGATATCCCCACAGTGAGTGTTAAATGGGGTAGCCCCGAAGAAATGGAAGCGGCAGAAATTTACCGTCAGGCTGACCTGAAAAACGTAAAATGTTACGGCAGCTCCATGGCATTCGTCAATCATATGAAAGAGGTGGAAGGCGTGCTTGGCGCAGAAACCTATGTAAGCGATAAAAGCGTAAAGGTGTGGTATAATCCTGCGGTTATTAGTGCAGAAGCCATTAAGCAGGCCATCTTTACGCCGGTTAAGGAAGTCGTTGCGGCACCTTCGGCTAAGCTGGCTGAGATCGCTTTTGTGGAAATGGGTATAGATCAGTTTTTTGACCCGGGTGATGCCGGCTTACTTTCCATTAAAGCAGAACAATCCCATGGAATACTGGCATTTGAAACCAGTTTTGGCGAACCCGTACATGCCGTATTTTATTTTGATGAGAAACTGCTTTCTCCCGAACAGATAAAAGCCATGATTGAACAGAAAATAGTGAGTTGGAAATCGGCAAACGGCGAAGAAGCAGCAGCACGGACGCATTTTAAAGTTGCTGATGTTTCCGCAATACAAAAAATGTCGTTAACGGACTATCTGAATACTGTTTACGAACCCGTTCAGCTTACGTTTAATGGCTTTGATACCTACACCACCGCAGACCTTGACACTTTAAAACTCGACTTCCCCCAGGCTGCCCGCCCCGGAATGATGGATGAATCCTGGTCACTACTCAGTCATGTGAGCAACAATAGGGGTGTGGTGGGTTTTGAAACGGTATTTACACCCCGCGGAATAGCACTTTGGATCACTTTTGCAGATGCAATGACCTCCATCGAAGAAATTAAATCTTTGCTCAATGAGCCCGATCTTAAGGTACATATGAGCGATGGTACCCAACTGGAGGTGAGCAACCCATTCCATTTTGATTAGTGCTTACGGGGTGAATTACAATTCGTTGATATCTACCAGTTTGTTTTTGAGCGCAAACAATACCAGGTTAACCGTATTGGGCACATTGGCCTTAATCATCAGTTGCGATTTGAGCCCTTCTACGGTTCGGCAGTGAAGACAAAGTTCTTCACATATCTGATAATTATCATATCCCTTACACAGATATTTTATCAATTCCAGATCTCTTGATTTCCATTCTATCTGCTGGGGATTGAATAAATCATCTCCCGAAGTATATTTTCTGAAATTAACCAAAGGTACTATCGAACTGGAGAAATATTGTTGTCCCTGGGCCATAATGTGGAAAGCATGTTTCAGCTCAGCTTCGGCAATGGAAGTATGCAGCACCCCGTTTACATCCAGGTCTGTGAGTTGTTGTGCCTGGTGATGCTCCAAATCGTTTAATATCGCAATTATTTTTATCTCAGGAAACTGATTCATAATGGATTTTACTGCTTCGATCCCGGTGCTAAAAGGAATCAGATGAATCAGTAATATATGAGGCGGTGATGGCTGGTAGAAAGCCGGGAGAAGCTGGTCGAATTGGCTGCATTCACCGGCCACATATAAATAAGGAATGGTATTGATCACCTTCTTAAGCCCTTCCCTGAAAAGCGCATGCGGATCAGCAATGTAAACACTGTGTTGTTCCATTTATTTTCTGTTTAAGGCGTATCCTGATAATAATCATTGGTTAAACTCCATTCCTTCTGGTAACCGCTTCTGTAGCTTATTTTCCTGATACTTACCAAGCCCGATTTCAGCCCCCAAAGGATGAGTTCAAGCGATGATTTTACCTTTGCTTTCCGAAGCATGTTGGAACGGTGTTTGGCAATGGTCTTGGGGCTGAGGAAAAGGTGAGCGGCAATTTCATGGATAGAAAGACCCTTACATATCCATTCAAGCACCTCAAGTTCCCGGGCGGAAAAATGATTGGAATCTTTGTGAGACAATTGATTTTTCAACACTTCACCTATCAGTTCGGATGAGAAGTAGGGCTGGTGGTTTGCTATTTTTTGCAAAGCCTTAATCATCTCATTGAAGCCTTCCGTTTTGAGGATGTAACCAAAAATACCCTGATCAAGCAGGTTTACCAGGGTTTGCTTTTCTATCAAAGAGCTGTATATGATAATTTTTAATTCAGGCTTAATATCCAATGCAGCGCGGGCTACCTCTGTTCCATCGGGACCTGGCATCATCAGATCGAGGATAACATATTCAGGATTACGCGTTTTTAACATTTCCAAAAATACTTCACCGTCAGGCGCCTCTCCAACCAGTTCAAATTTTTGGGTGGTTTTTATCGCATAACGCAGTCCGGCTCTGATGATGGCGTCATCATCCACAATCATTATTTTGGGAAGTGCTACATTTACCTGGTCCGTTTCCATTAATTCCAAAATGAGAAAGCACAAATATAAACACTTTTTCTTTATTGTCAAAATTTGGCATACGTAAATAAGAGTATCAAAATTCCATGGTTTTACGCTGTTATTAGTTTGCTTTGTGTCGTACTTTCGTATCAGTAATAGAATGCCACTATAAGACATTGACGATTTTATCGTAGTGGTTCTGGTTAATAACCAACATTTCATCTATAATTTGTTGATTTCCAGGATACATCTACAACTCCTTTCTACTTTTTATTATATCAAACCCCACCTTTTGCCCGGTAAGTTTTACCGGAGGTAATAGTGTCTTTTTAAACCAAAAGACACCTTTTTGATTAACGGGTTCAATGGAACCCCCGGTAAAATATTGTCTCCATTTTTTGGAGAGTATATCGAATGCCCGAAAAATTGCATGCCAGATTTAACCATAATATTAACCAAGTTATTCATAAATACAATTAACCATGAAGACATCTACACAAAGCATCGGCGCCAGGCAAATCGTATCCCTGGTATTTTTCATTTTACTTATGGTAAGTGCGAGCGCTCCTGATTCAAAAGAGGTGATGCAGTGTGTAGTTTAAAATGGTTTTCCTTTTTGCTCCCAACGAAAGAATTAAAGAAATAATTAAAATAAAAAACCAAACACTATGAAAACAAAAATTGGACTTTCAGAAAATTGCAGTGAAAGATTATCCAGCATAAAAGGGCTCTTTCTAAAGCGTGTAAATAAAGTATTCTTAACCCTTCTTTTGGGGCTACTGTTCGTGTCAGCCATGACGATCCCAACGATCATGAGTTTGCAATCGGCCTTGAATTCGTTTGAACCTTTAACAGCCGCGCATCTGGAAAGCTTGGTAACCGATGAGTATCCGACAGCTTATCTTATCCAGGGTGAAATTACGACCCAAGGGGATGGGGCGTCGGTCGTTGCCATTTTCGATGCTTCGTCGATAGATATGCTTTATTCAAATAATCCTGTGATGAGTCAGGTTGAGCTGTTAAAAATCACTGCAAACGCTGAAAGTGATTTACCTGCATCCATTGATTTGTACCAACTGGAAGTATTGTCAAATCTGAAGTATTTGCTTGTGGAATTTGAGTACGATGCCTGTGGCGGAAGTGCCGATGGTTGCCTCGCTTCAATACTTGAGGGAATTATACAGGGCACTTCTTCAAAAATTACTGTAATATATAGTCAATCCTTACCCGAATAATTCACCACTAAAACAGAAAAACATGAAAAATTTATACTTTTCATCAGGCAAAAAATGGTTGGTTGCTGTCATTGTAATGGCAACTTTTATATTTGGTAGCATGATAAATGCTAATGCACAGCACTTTGCCGCTGCTGATGGTGGATTACGGATCCAGGAAAAGACACCAG
>Ga0265295_1001636_pt1 | contig 38622 bp, 39 predicted proteins | sample Munlansysbiofilm_FD_192503 | JGI IMG/M metagenome (GOLD analysis project Ga0265295, IMG submission 192503) | Leachate microbial communities from a municipal landfill in Southern Ontario, Canada - Methane capture system biofilm | ecosystem: Engineered > Solid waste > Landfill > Unclassified ... | reverse complement strand
GTCAGAGCCAGATGGATGACACATCCCTTGACCTGAACATCGAGGAGCATCCCGAAGCGCCGGTTCTTCAGCTTGAGCACTATACAAATCTTTCCATCGATGAGTTGAGGAAAGTCGGCATTGAGCGTGGGATGCAAGCCGACACCATTCTTGATTTGCGCAAGCAGGAGATTGTGGCCGAAATCCTGAGAATCCATACTACTGCTGGGGGCGTCATCGTTGGCACCGGTACACTGGAAATTCTTCCTGACGGGTTTGGGTTCCTCCGTTCTCCGTTCAACAGCTACCTTTCGGGATTGGAGGACGTCTATGTATCTCCAGCCCAGATCAAGAGTCTCTATCTGAAGACCGGTGATGTTGTGTACGGACAGATCAGGACGCCACGGGAAAATGAACGGTTCTTCGCCATCCTCAAGATTCTTAAGGTGAATGGTGATGAGCCCATCGTGGCGAAGATGCGGGTGCCGTTTGACAGTCTTACCCCCCTCTTTCCCGATCAGAGACTTCGTCTTGAAACCGCTGAAGAAGATATGTCTGCACGTATCATCGATATGTTCTGTCCGATCGGGAAAGGTCAGCGCTCGTTGATCGTTGCCCCTCCCCGAACCGGCAAGACGGTGCTTTTGCAGAAAATTGCCAATTCGATCAGTGCAAATCACCCTGAAGTGGTATTGATGGTACTTCTGGTTGATGAACGTCCTGAGGAAGTGACGGACATGCGTCGTCACGTCAAAGGGGAAGTGATAGCATCCACCTTCGATGAACAGGCAAGCCGTCACGTACAGGTTGCCGAGATGGTCATCGAGAAGGCCAAGCGTTTGGTGGAGCACAAGAAGGATGTTGTCATCCTCCTTGATTCCATCACCCGCCTTGCCCGTGCATACAACCAGACGGTTCCCGCCAGCGGAAAGATTCTCAGTGGTGGTGTCGATTCCAATGCACTGCACAAGCCCAAGCGCTTCTTTGGTGCAGCCCGTAATATTGAATTTGGGGGAAGTCTTACCATCATTGCTACTGGTCTTATTGAGACTGGATCAAGAATGGACGAGGTTATCTTCGAGGAATTCAAGGGCACCGGCAACAATGAAATCATTCTTGACCGTAGGCTTGCAGACAAGCGCCTCTGGCCCGCCATCAACATCAAGAAGAGTGGAACCCGACGTGAGGATCTGTTGCTGCCTCCCGACGAGGCTGCTCGAATCTGGCTTACCCGTAATGCAGTCAATGATATGGACGATCAAGAGATGACTCCGTTCCTCATTGACAAAATACGGAAGACAAAGGATAATGAGGCGTTCTTGCGTTCGATCAATACCGGTATTCCTTCGGGCTCTGCGGCATATTAGGACCAAGTGAAGTACAGAATTTTTTCTGCTGCGTACAGCCAGCAGAATTTATATTCCTGGAGGAACTGAGATGAAAGACGGAATACACCCCCGCTATGAACTGACTGAAGTCCGCTGCTCTTGTGGCAACGTGATCAAGACCAAGACCACTGCAAAGAGTCTCGAGCTCGACATTTGCTCTGCTTGTCACCCCTTCTTTACTGGAACCCAGAAGATGGTCGATACTGCCGGTCGTATCGAACGCTTCAAGAAGCGGTACGGTCTGGAAAAATAATGAGCTTACGAAAACCACCAGCGATGGTGGTTTTTTTATGATTTTGAGACATGCAGCCATGCATCTATCGATTGTATGGGAAGATGCGTTGTTGCTGAACTCTACAAATGTAGGTTTTTTGTTGCATTATGCCGACAAGTATCCTAAAATTGACCCATAAAAATTAGGTTGGGGCATGGATAACGTTATCAAACAACATAGCAAGGAGTACGGCGAGACTCCGCTGGTCATAGCACAGGTGCCGGGAACCTGCACTTTGCTAGGCAGTTATGCAGACGCATGCAGGGGATGGTCCTTGGTTGGATCTGATTCCTCAGTGCTGTATGTTGCTGTTTCCTATCGTGATGACCAATTGGTACGACTTACCAATGCTACCCTGAACGACCGAAAGCGATTTTCCCTTGGCAATATCAAGTTTCGCAAGGAAGACCGTTGGGGCAATTACATCAAGGGTGTGGTTGCCATCCTGGCCAACGAGGGTGTGTCGTTCTCCGGCCTGAACATCACTGTTGAAGGAAACCTCTTGTATGCTGACAATCAGATGGTCAGTACTGCATGCAGCCTTGGAACGTGTCTCGCCCTTGATGCTCTTCTTGGGCTGAACATGAGTCTCACCAGCCAAATCAGGATATCGTATCAGGCTTGCACCACGTTCAACAACGAGCCGTGCAAGATCAGTGACTTGCTGACCATGCTCAATGCCCAGAAGGGGAAGGTGCTTTTCTTTGATTTGCAGCATGTGACCTACAAGGAACTGGGTTTCCCGTTCACCAATGCAAACGAAGAGCATGTGGCCATCATTGTTGACAGCAAGATCAGCCCGAACGCAATGCGCGAGGAGATCAACAGTAAGCGAAGAGCCATTGAAAGGGCCTTCACCAAGCTCAAAGAGCTGAAGAGCGGTGGTTTCTTACGTGATTTCCCCGAAAACGAGCTGACTGCCAGAGTGGTACCTCTTGATGAGGAAGCACGCCACATCTGCGAATATGTGCTGATGGAATCCCATCTGGCCAATGATGCTGCATCCTTGCTGAATGCCAAGGATGCTCTGCTTTATGGAAAGTTGATGAACCGTGTGCAAGCAGGGCTCAGGGACCTCTTGGAGGTAACCTGTCCTGAAGTTGACTGGCTAACCAAGCGGGCATCCGAACTCAACGGTTGTCTGGGGTCTGTTCAGATTTCCAACGGGTTCAGCGGCAATATCATGGTCCTCTTGAGTAAACAGGCGCTTACAAGTTATATTAGCCGTCTGGAGGATTATGAACACATCTTTGGTTTCCACCCCCGCTGGTATGTCTACGAGGGGAGTGAAGCTGCAAGGGTTGTGTTTCCTGAGCATCGATGAACATACTGCTGACCAATGATGACGGGTACCAAAGCGAAGGGCTGAGAACGCTCTCCGATGCATTGGCACGTGCAGGTCATGCAATCTGGATTTGTGCCCCTACCTCCGAACGAAGTGCCAGCAGCCACTCCATGACGCTGCGCGGAGAGATTACCATCACAGAGTATGGGAAGAACCGTTACCACTGCAACGGAACTCCGGCAGACTGTATTCTCTACGCCTCCAAAGGAAACATTTTCCGAACAAAGCCTGATTTGGTCATCAGCGGTATCAACCATGGATACAACATCTCCACCGACATCCTCTATTCAGGTACGGTGGGTGCTGCAAGGGAAGCGGCCTTGACCGGCTTGCGCTCCATGGCAGTCAGTTGCACCCGAAGTAATGATGGAACGTTTCCGTTTGAACGCAGTGCATCCTTCGTCATCGATCATCTGGATGAGTTCTATCCCTTGACCAGCAGTGAGTGCATCATCAACATCAATGTCCCCGGAGAAGGGAATGGACGCTGGAAAAGTGCCCAATTGAGCTATCTGGAGTATCATGATGCAGTTGAAACAAAGCGTGAGGAACAAACACGGTTCTACGATACCTCCTCAGTACGGTTCGGCACCTCTGTTGTGCTTGCCCTGAAAGGCGGAGTCTCTCCTGTACAGCGATGCAACACGCAGGACACCGATTTTCAGGCTGTTCGTGATGGATACGTCAGTGTGACAGCACTCTCCATCCTGCCTCCCGTCCATGCCTCTATCCAAGCTCGGCTGCAAGAGCTGAGCCAGGAGGCCATCCATGGGTAAGTGCTGGGAATCGAAATGTACCAAGTGTGGTCTCTGTTGCCATGAGAAGGCTGTATACGGCAAGAAGCTGGTGATTGACCTTGATTCTTGGTGTGAGTTCTTCGATCCCAAAACAAAGCAGTGTACGGTGTATGCCCAGCGGTTCACCCGTTGTGACCGCTGCAAGAAAATGACCTATCTCAAGGCGATGTTCGCCTCATACCTACCTGAACAATGCGGGTATGTTGCTTGGGCCAGGAGCCACCATCTCCGTTTTGCCAAGCTGCGTATCCTTCAATTCATCCATAGCAAGAACTGTCCCCAAGAAGATTCGGACGACCACCTGTATCAAGCATTCCAGGCATAATCGGTACGTGGCTTGACCTTAAAGGCCTCGTATAACTATGTTCTCTATGAGGTGTATCTATGGAACAGCACATTATTTATTTGGATAACAATGCGACTACTCCGATGCATGAAGATGTCATCGAGGCGGTCCATGAAGCACATATCCTGTACGGAAACGCTTCCAGCATGCATGGCCTTGGCCGTGCATCTGCCCAGGCTATAGAGGAGAGCAGAGCGGCAATAGCCGACCTTATCGACTGTTCGCCCAAAGAAGTGGTTTTCACCAGCGGAGCCAGTGAAGCAAACAATACCGTCTTCTCCATAATCAGGGAACGTATCGATCTGGGCTCGAAGCGAAACCGCATCATCACCACGACGATCGAGCACCCTTCCATCATTGAGACCGTGAAGTATCTCAAGAGCCGGGGATACAAGATCGATGAGTGTCCTGTGGACAAAACAGGGATGATCGATCTCGAGGTGTTCAGGTCCTTGCTCGGAGAGGATGTTGCCTTGGTTTCGGTCATGACCGGAAACAACGAGATCGGTACGATTCAGCCCATCAAGGAGATTGCGCAGCTTTCCCATGCAGTCGGAGCCCTCGTCCATACCGATGCCACCCAGGCAATCGGTAAGATTGAGGTTTCGATGCGTACGATGGATGTCGACTATCTCAGTCTTTCAGGGCATAAGTTCTATGGGCCGAAAGGCATCGGGGTCCTGGCGGTGAAAACCAAAGCACCGTTCAGTCCCCTTGTGCATGGAGGGCATCAGGAGGGTGGAAGAAGAGCCGGCACGTACAATACTGCTTCCATTGTGGGAATCGGTGTTGCTGCAAGGCTCGCCAAAGCTGATCTGCAGACCGAACATGACAGGCTGTGGTCACTGAGGGAGATGCTTCGCAAAGGAATTGAGGAGAGAATCCCCAATGTTGTGGTAAATGGCAACCAGGAGCACTGCCTACCGGGAACACTGGATGTCTCCTTCCCCCATGCGGAAGGTGAATCCATCCTGTTGTACCTCGATATGGAAGGGATCATGGTTTCTACCGGAAGTGCCTGTGCAAGTGGTTCGCTTGAACCCAGTTATGTGCTTCTTGCTTCCGGGGTGGATATTGAATTGGCGCACGGATCCATCCGCTTCAGCTTCGGCAGATACAATACTGCCGACGATGTGGCCTATGTACTGGAAAAGCTGCCCCCGATCATCAAGCGCTTAAGGGAGATGTCAACACGATGACAAACTTTATGAGTCAGTGGGTCTACACCCCGGTGGTGAAAGACCATTTTATGAATCCCAGGAATACCTGGAAAGAAGATGAGCATTTTGAGGCTGACGGAGTCGGTGAAGTCGGAAGCCTTGCCTGTGGCGACCAGATGCAGGTCATGATCAAGGTCAAGGATGACAAGATTGCAGACCTGAGATGGCTGACCTATGGCTGTGCTTCTGCTATTGCCAGCACGTCCATGATGAGTGAGATGGCCATTGGGCTGAGCCTCAAGGAAGCATACAATCTCACACCTGCCATGATAACGGAATCTCTTGGGGGGCTGCCGGAACACAAGTTTCACTGCTCGGTACTCGGAGACAAGGCTCTCAGGGCAGCCATTGATGACTATCTGGAGAAACAAGGCAGGGAAAATCCTTTCAAGAAGCATGTGGCCAAAATCATCTGTGAGTGCAAGAGTGTGACTGACGTACAGATCGAGGACCTGGTGAAAAGCGGACAAGCCAAGACTCTGGATCAGTTGCAGGAACTGACCGAATATGGAACGGTCTGCGGAAAGTGCAAGCAGGTGGTCAGCGACCTCTTTGACGAGTACAAACACATCTACAACGTCTGATTCCAAAAACGTGAGGCGGCCAAATGGCCGCCTCTCTCAGTCTATGATGCAAATCCCAGCAAGTGCAGATGCTTTCCTATATGCTTGGCAAGCAGGTCGGCATACAGCTGTTCCTCGGTGGCCAGCAAGGCGAAGAACTCATCCTTGAAGAGCTTCTTGCCGCTGCTGTCCGTATCCTCCAAGAGGAATCCGTAGGTGATGTGCAGCAGTTGCCGTGCATTGTCATCATCAAGGTAGTGCACAAGCTCTCCATCCTCTGTCGAATCCAGTGCTTTTATCGCAGCAATATCCGTTGTGACATGGTAGAAAGCCCGTGCATCTGCAAACCGAAGAAGCGCATGGCGATGCATACTGCGGTAGAGCGATGGATCTTTCAGGGCAACAAGACGCATTGCTTCCAACCAGTTTGTACCGGCCGTCTTGACGTGGAAACTTCCCTTGATCGTCCGCTGCAGAATCGGGAAGATACTGAACTTGTCACTGCCTGAGTGAACACTCAGCCGATATCCGAACTGCTTGGCAATACCTGTATGAGCCAGCAAGTCCTGCTCAAACTGGTCAAGATTCCCGCGATAATCGATGCCCTTCTGGAATTCTCCGATGAAACGGGGAGCAAGCGTTGAGACAACAACCTTGCGTCGTGTCAGCTCCAAAGCAATGAACAGGTGACTCTTCGGATCGGTTGGCGTGTCTGTCTCATCAATGGAGACTTCGAAATCCAGGGGCCTTTCAGAGCACACTATGCATTTCTCATAGATGGATTGGATGAAATCCAAGGAACGGTGATAGATGAGGATGTCGCGCTTCAGATGGTCTGCATCGAGAGCATACGTAAGACCCGAGACGGTGAATACGTTTCCCAGATATCTGTCCTCATAGCTCTTTCGGAGCGCCTCGTCCAGCTGGGCATACCGTGTCTCCACCTCCTGTGCATCCATGGTGAAGATGGAGTTGTCGATCACATCGGAACTATCCAAGGTTATCATGGTGACCCCTGCATCCAGGGCTTTCCTGATATCTTCTTCCTTCTTGAGATGATCCCCGTCAGCACCATATCCGCCGGTGAAACCTTCTTGGAATACTGCGTAGGCAGCCTTGTCGATGACATCATCGAAGGTTCTTCCGGTCAGCGTGAGCTCACGTACACTTTGCTGGGCAAAGATGGGGAACACCTTGGTCCCCTGTAAAGCGCGGATATGTCCGCAGGTAGCCTCCCCGAGCCTGTCTCCGAGACCAATCGATGGCCTCTTTGCACTGTTTGCTTGTGGTTTTGTGTAGGGGAGGTAGGTATTGAGCACCAATCGATTTGCATGGTTGGCGGGGCAGATCTTGCATGAAGATTCTGTTGTTCCTTCCAGTTCGTCGAAAATGGGGCCACTTCCGGCGGCTACCAGGTACTTCTCCCTTCCTGCTCTGACCAAGGCAAGGGTACACGCACCCAGGCTTGTCTCCGATCGTTCATAGAGGGTGATTTGCTTGCCCAAACGCTTCTTCAGCAGCGCTGGTTTGATTCGTTTTTCTTCATAGAGTTCCATTGGCTTATCTCCTTCACTTAGGTGACGTCGAACTCACTGCCCCCTATGAACTCTCTGAGCAGGGAGTCATGGGGAACGAGGGTATCGGGTATTGGGTTCACATGCTCGAGGAATCTCAAGAGTCTTCGGGCAGTCTCGTACGCAGGGCCTGCCTCAGGTTTTACCATTTTCAGCAAGGGCTGCGCATAGGTGGTCAACACACCCAGCTCATAGTCGAGGGCACTGTTGATCATGACGTTTGCATTGTTCTGGTACGGGAAGATGTAGCGGTCTTCTCCTCTCTGTACCGATGGCCACATGTTCAAAGTTGTCTCCGCATTGGTATTGCGGGTACGGTTATCCCTGATCATCCGCCTGATGATACGGTTGTCAGTTGTGCTGATACGGTTGTGATCATCCAGATTCAACTGTGTGAGAGCGGAGATGTAGACCCTGAAGAGCAAGTCCTTGTCCAAGGATGCAGTCAGTTCAGGATTCATGCCGTGGATGCCTTCGATGATGAGGATGGTGCGTTTGTCCAGCTGTACGGGGACGCTCTCATAGGAGCGCAGTGCACTCTTGAAGTCGAAGCGGGGAAGATAGACAGGATCTCCGGCAAACAGATGGGATAGGTCTTCCTGGAACTTGGGAACGTCAAGCGCCTCGAGCGCTTCCAAGTCGGGCTTGTTGAACTCATCCTTTGGTGCTTGGCTTGGTGGCAGGTAGTAGTTGTCCAAGGAGATCTTGATCGTCTTTTTGCCCAGAACTTGCAGCTGGATGGCCAGCTTATGTGCAAACGTGGTCTTGCCCGAAGAGGAGGGGCCTGCTACCAACACAGCTTTTACACTGCTGTGCAGATTGATCTGGTCGGCGATGCTGGCAATCTTCTTCTGCTGCAGGGCTTCAGCAAGGCGGATGAAGGATTCTACCGTATTCTGGTTTCCCATCTTGTTCAGTTGGCCCAGGCTTTGGATGTTGAGGATGCTTCCCCATGCCTTGTATTCCTTGAAAATGGAAAAGAGCAGCGGATTATCTACAAATGGGTCGAGGCCCTTGATGTTGTGAGAACGGGGATAGCGCAGCAACATGCCTCGGGCCTGATAGGGCTTGAGTTCCCACACTTCCATCAATCCGGTTCTTGAAAGCAGCGGTTCATAGGAGATGTCCAGATACCCCTGCAGGCGATACAGGTTCACTTTCGGGTCATTGCGGGTGGAGAGCAGGGCGGCAGTCTGGTCGAAATGGTTCTGCTCAAAATAGGAAAGCGCAGTCTGGTAGGGCAGGGTGACTTCCTGGATGCTTTGATTCTGCTCAACCAGAGTTCTCATGGTGGCTTCGATCGCTTCGATATCCGTATGGCTGAGTGTCAGGTCATCATCGAAACTGAAGTAATAACCGTCACCGAGGGAGTGCCCGATGACTAATCTCCTTTCCGGATAGAGCATCGAAACGGCGGCGCACAACAGGTAGCAGATCGAGTGGCGGTACATGCGCTTGCCCATGTCAGAGAACAATCGTATCGGCTGAAGCATACAGTCTGCAACAAGGGCTCGGCTGCAGGAGTGCAACTCATGGTTCACCAATGCACCTACGTATGGATTGTCCTCATAGCGGGGATCCTGGCAGGGATCGGACATTCCGGCTGCAAGCAAGACCTCTTCGACAGTCGATCCGATATCCAGGGAGAGCTGTTGTTCATTGACGGTTACTATGATCTGTTTCATGTACCAATAATACTAGAGCAACAATGGGCGAACAAGAGCAAAGCGCTTTTCATCCGAATGTGCTATACTAGTGTTTTCCCGACGAAAGATTGACAGCGTGTTTGGAGGTAGCTACCTTTTGTTTATGAAAAAGAAGCGTGCATTGGCGTATCCCTATCGCCATCGTTCGATACTGCATATAGATATTGGCTCTGAATCATATTCGCAGATTCCTCTGGAGGAAGATGAGGCAAAAGCCTTGCTTGGGGGACGTCTGCTTGCGCTTACGCTTTGGGAACGATTTGCCCAATTCGACGAGCTGCATCAGAAGAGTTATGAACTTGGCAACCCTGTGGTTTTTGCCCCAGGGTCTGCAGTTGATACGCCTCAAAGTTGTTGTACATCCTATACGGTGGTCACCAAGAGTCCGATTACCGGTCAGCTTTCCATCACCAGTGCAGCATCCTCCCTCGCCCAGGCGATTGTGGATTGCGGCTACAGCGCATTGGTCATTACTGGTCGGGCCAGACGGCTCACCATGTTCTCCATCGCTAAAGGAAAGGTGGAGTTTGCCAGCTCAGAAGCATTGCATGACCAGCTCACCACTGAGGTTGCAAAGCGCTCGAATGCCGCCCATGTGGTTGCGATCGGACCGGCAGGGGAGCACTTGGTAAGTCATGCATCCCTCTATGCAAACGGCCAGAACATCACCCGTGGGGGGGTGGGATTGGTATTCGGGATGAAGAATATCAAATACTTCACGCTTCATCCTCACCTACAGGGGAGAGATAGCTATAATTCAGAGCGCATGGGGAAACTTTCCACTTCCCTGCTGAAGGATATCAACAGCACGAAAATCGGGAGATCCGTTGCAGAACAAGGCTCGATTGCTTTGCTTCAAAAGGCCAATCATCATGGGTGGGCAGCCATAGATACCTACTCTACCCGGATTGATGGTCGGCTTTGGGGCCTTTGTCCTCGTTCCCGTGAACAGCAGACGAATACAGAAGTCCCAGCCTGTCCTGCCTGCACAGAGAGAAGCGCCCTTGCGCTTGAGAGTGCAATGGCTCTTGGATCGAATCTGGAACTGTTTGACAGCAGGAGCGTACAGCAACTGGCCACCAGGTGCCTCGAGAACGGTCTTGACCCGGTGAGTGTCGGCTCAGTGCTTGCATGGGCGCGAAAGTGTCGTCAGGATGGATTGTTGGGATTCCTTCCGGACATGCAACGTTCAACGGCAATGGTGTACTTGCGTTTGATCGATGCCATGGCTTTTGGACGGGGCACCGGTGAGCAACTCGGGAAAAGCCTTGGGGAACTGGTCTCCCTCTATGGCGGGGCTGAACACGCATTTATGGTACAGAACCTTCCCTTGCCTCCCTATGACTATCGAGCTCTGCCCGTGCAAGCCATTCTTGCTGCCACAGGGGATGAGACACTGGTATTTGGTGAGCTGCTGTGGGGTAATCGCTACCGTCGGGGGAATGAGCGAAGGCTTGCCTCCTGGGCTCTCAGTGCACAGACCCTTGGCATTGCCATGGAAGGGGTGGGTGTTTGTCCGTGGATAGCCGTGTCACACTTTGCACATACCCTATTCCACTTTCCCTTATTCAAACGCGAAAGAAAACTGCTCGCCCGGCTTGCGGAATTGGCTTCCTTGTCTGAGGGGTATGAGATTGACAGTTCGTGGATGGTGCACTACGCACGTACATGCCTCAAGAAGCAACGCGAGCTCAATGATCGTCTTCGAGGGAAAACCGGACCGTATGGAGAGCTCCCGGACCAGCTGTTGGTGAACGGAAAGAGTAATTACCGTGCGGCCCAAGTGGTGCCTCTGGCTCGTCTCCTGGACGCCTATTGGTCGGTTTCGTCAAAGAAATCGTACTGGAGGGAGGGCAAGAATCGATCGTCATCAAACGCTCGTACCGAAACACCCTCACCGTCCAAGATGGCGTAACTGGGGCCAAGGCTGGTTCTGGGGTAGGTTGGGGATCCTGGGTTTATCATCAGGATCCCTTCTGCATTCTGCTGTACCTTCGGCACATGCGTATGTCCATAGAGGAAGATGTCCCCTTTCTTGAGGTCCAGTCCGTAAGGAGAAGGGAATCGGTCTCCATGCGTCATCACCAACTCCCGACCTTTCCATGCTGTTTTCCACACAAGGGGAGGTAGGGGCAAGGCAGCACTGGAGAATTCGTAGGAGCTGTCGCAGTTTCCCCGTACCAAATGAATTGGGATCTCCTGGTGAAGGAGCGCTGAGAAGAGCGGATTGTCAGGTGGGCAGAGGTCTCCTGCAATCAGAATGGCATCAACATTGAATGTGCGTGCCTTATCAAACAGGCGTTCGAGAACCCGTAATGAACCATGAATATCACTGGTGATCAGGAAGGTTGGAGCCACAGGACAGAATCTCCTCTATATTTTTCCATTTGATGGAAGCATGCTTCTTGTGATGTGCGCACATTGTTGCTATTATGATACGAGAATTATATAAAAATATACAATACGGAGGGGGCCTATGTCATCCATCAGGGAGCTTGATTGCAGTGATGGGAAATCAGTATGGTACCGCGTCTGGATCCCTTCGAATACCCAGGTAGAGGCGGTACTTCTCATACTGCATGGTATGGCAGAACATAGTCTTCGATATGATCGCTTTGCGAACTATCTCAATGCCAAGGGAATTGCTGTGTATGCGCCTGATCATCGGGGACATGGAGAAACGGCAGTTCGTAACGCAGAGACCTTGGGATGGTTTGCCGAGCGTGAAGGCTGGCAACGGGTGGTTGATGATGCATATGAGCTCACCAATGTCATCCTCTCTGAATTTCCCAGAAAGCCTCTCTTTCTTCTCGGTCACAGCATGGGCTCCTTTCTTGCCCGAACGCTCATGGTGCAGCACTCCGATCTCTTTGACGGCGTGGTCATCATGGGGACCGGCCCAAGCCAAGGCATTGTGGGAAAGGTAGGAAAAATGCTTGCAAAGAACCATGTCTCCAAATATGGTTCCAAGCACCCCGACACACTGCTGGATAAGATGAGCTTCGGTTCCTACAACAAGAAGATTTCCAAACCACAGACTCCGTTCGACTGGCTGAGTCGTGACAAGGAGCAGGTTGCTCGGTATATCGACGACCCGCTTTGCGGCTTTGTCTGTACATCCAAATTCTTTGATGATCTTTTGGACGGGGTTGAGATGGCCAATGACCGTGCCCGTGTCAGAAAACTTCCCTCCGATCTCTCACTTTTGGTCATCAGCGGGGATAAGGATCCCGTAGGTGGCTACGGCAAGGGGGTTAGGAAGGTTTACGAACTCTATCGGGAGAGCAATATCAGCGATATCACCTTGTATCTGGTTCCTGAGGCACGTCATGAACTGCTGCAGGAAACCAACAGGCTTTCCACGAAGGAGTATCTCTACTCCTGGATGAGCCAAAGGATCTAAGGATGCCTTTCAGGTCTGTGATACAGCAAAATCTCAAACGACTGGGCACTTTCTATGTTACGGTTATTCGACAGGCGCTGAAGGACAATATCCTGAACTCAGCCTCAGGCATGGTCTATTCGACCTTGCTTGCCGTTGTTCCTGCCCTTACGTTCATCTTTACCTTCTTCAATGCCCTGGGAGTCCTCGAGCCTCTGATAACCTTTCTTTCGGAGTGGCTCACAGATCTTGCTGGTGTACAGGCAGGGGGTGAGCTGATGACACTGCTCACCCACTATACCCGCAATGCAACCAGTTTGGGTGTAGTGGGTCTGATCTCATTCCTGGTCACCATGGTGTTGCTGATCAACAAGGTATGGATAGTCATCAACCACATCTATCGCTCCTCGCGGTCAAGGAATCCGCTGAAACGATTTGCCGGGTATATCACCTTCCTTATCGTGGCAAGCTTGCTTCTTGCTGCCTATGTAAGCTTACAATCTGTGCTTACCACTTGGTATCTGGATCTCATCGGGGTGAGTATGGGGCGCTGGTCGTCGGCCTTGCAGGCCTTCGCTCCGACACTCATTGTCGCATTGGTCCTGTTCTTGCTTATCTATTTTGTACCCAACACCAAAGTGCGGTTCAATGCAGCATTCCTCGGCAGCCTCTCGGGGGTGCTGGTCATTACCATCTTCAGCAAATTCACGACCCTGCTTACGAACATGGCGACCAATTTCTCAGTCATCTATGGTTCGTTTGCTGCTGTTTTCCTCTTTCTCTTCTTCTGTTATGTGTTCTGGGCCACGGTCTTTTTCAGCGTCGAGCTTGCCTATGTCCATCAATTCCGGCCTGATGCGACAAGCTTCCGTGGCTTGCCCCAAAGTCCTGCCTTGCAACTCTCTGAAGGGGCGAACATCATGATGCTCATCGGCAGCAACTTCCGCGAAGGGCGGGGTGCCACTTCCACCAAGGAGATGCTGGACCGGCTTGCCATTCCGTTCAATCGTCTGCAAGGCTTTCTAGACCTGCTTACGCAGCTGAATTTTATCACTGCCACGAACAGCAGCAGAACCAGCTTCATACCCAAGCAACCATTGGAGAGCCTGAGGATGCAGGATTTGGTGATGGGGCTGTACGGACTTGAAAGCATTGATGAAGTGGAGCACGACACAGCAGGCGAAGCGGTGGCCCAGCAGGTACAGGACCATGGCATCGCCTCCCTGGGGAACCTTACCATCGAGAATTTGCTGCAGCGGATCTAGCCCAGAGCGACATCCAATACCATCATGGTCACGAACCCGAGCATTGTACCGAACGTCGCATAGTGGATACCCGTGTGATCTCCTTTTTCTGCCTGGGACTCGGGTATCAGTTCTTCGACCACCACATAGATCATGGCTCCTGCTGCAAAGGAGAGAGCATAGGGAAGGATAGGTTGCATCTGGGTGACCAGAAGGGCTCCCAGTACTCCGCCCAAGGGTTCCACAATGCCCGAAGCCTGACCATACATGAACGCTTTGCGCCGGCTCAGGTTTTCCCTGCGAAGCGGGATGGAGACCGCAGCTCCCTCGGGAAGGTTTTGTAATCCGATACCGATTGCAACCACCAAAGCTCCCATCATACCATCGCCGCCTATAATCGCAGCAGAACCGATGGCCACTCCAACGGCCAACCCTTCGGGGAAGTTGTGCAAGGTGATCGAAAGCACCAGAAGGATCGATCGCCTGAGATGGGTGGGCAAGCCTTCCTCATCACCTTGCTTGGATCCGATGTGCGCATGGGGAAGGAGATGGTCGCTCAACCAGAGAAACCCTCCGCCAAGCAAAAAGCCTATCGATGCTACGATGTAAGCAGGAATTTTCCCGCCTTCTGCTATCTCTATGGCAGGGGCAAGCAGCGACCAGAAGGAAGCTGCAATCATGACCCCACTGGCAAAGCCGAGCATGCTGTTCATGACATGGGCCTTGATTGTCTTGAAAAAGAACACGAGTGATGCGCCCAAAGCGGTCATCGCCCACGTCCCCATGGTGGCAAGAAATGCCAAAAGTACTGGGTTGTTGCTCATATCGTTACGATACGAGCCTGCCTTGCATCGGTCAAGAGGAAAACCGCTTGCCTTGCACTGCAAACAAAGGCTACTCTGATGACGGAGGCTCCTATGCTGTTAGATTCGTTGACCCAGCCGGTAATCGATCCTCTCATCTGGCACTCGTTTCCAGATGAGCGTGATGGCATTCTTACCGATGAAATATGGAAGTGCGGAGACCTTGTCTGCACGCTCCTGAAAGACCCTGCCTGCAAAAGTGGGGAGGACTTGGTGCGCATTCCCTACTCGGCGATAGTGCAGCGCAAAGGCAAGACCATCCTTGCTGTCAGCCTTGAACAGGAGGATTTGCGTTCGCTTTCCTACAAGCTTGGCTGCTCGCTCAGGGAGCTGCAGGAGGAGTACCAGACCAAAGGCTACTTCTCAGAGATCAGGGCATATCTCTACACTGCCTTGGAACGTGAGGATCTGGGGCTCTATGATGGGGATATGGACTTGCAGAGCATCAGGATCTTTTTCCTTGAGAACATCTGCGATACCTTTGATATTCTCAGTGAGCCGGAGCAGATCAAAGCTTAGAGGGTAAACACGAAGCTTCCTGAGAAGCTGACTGAGCTCGAAGCATCTGCTGGTTCCCGATAGGGTACCATGACGCCAGTACCACCCTCCCTGATAGCCAGCGGCGCATAGAGGGTGGAGTCCTTTTCGCCCGGTACCAGCGTTGTTGTACCCGCATTTGGGGATGAGGCAATCTGGGCTTTGAGTACTACACCCTCGATCTCCAGCAATACCCACTGTCCAACCGTGTAACCGGAGGCAAGCAACTCTGCTTGGGAGAGTGAGATGGTCAGCATCTCGGTCACCGGTTTTCCCTCCACCTGGAGGGGGAGTGGCTTTGCTCTTTGCACTGTGGTGCAGGAAGTGAGCATCAACAAACTGGCAAGTAAGGTCACTGCAAAGATCTTTCTCATTCAATCCTCCTCCTGAATCAGGGTAAAGAAGCTTTTCTGGTACTCCAAGAGGCCCTCGCTGTGCATCTTGCTCAATTCACTGGACATTGCACTACGTTCCACACACAGGTAATCTGCCAGCTGTTGGCGGTCGAATGGGATGAGAAAACTCTTGCTTCCCTGTTTCTTTGCTTCAGCAGAGAGGTAGGAGAGCAACTTTTCCCGGGTACTTCGCTTGGTGATATGGTTGATCTTCTTCATCAGCTCCAAGTTCTTATAGGAGAGCAGGCGTACCATATTTTCGATGAGGATGTGATGGAAACTGCACGCCTTCGAACAGGAGGTGATCACCTGATGTACATCCAAGAACAGGATGGTGGACGGCTCGCACGTGATGACCGACACCTCACTCATCTGTTGGGTGCAGGCAAGTGTTTCGGCAAAACTGTCAGCAACAGTCAGGTTGGAGACCACCGTCCTATTTCCCCAGAAGTCATGGCGTACGATATTCACCGAACCACTGAGTACCACACCCAGTTCATCGGTGTACTCCCGTTCATCGATGATCGTGTAGTCTTTGGGAAACTCTGTTTTCCTTGCCTTCAGGCAGGGGAGCAAGTGAGGGATATCGTCGGCTTGTATCTGGGAGAAGAGGACCGACTGTCTCAAAATGGAAACAACATCCATAGATATTCCTTGTCCGTTGTAAAAACAACATAATCTCTTTGAAGGTCATGGTACCATAGCTTACGATGCGAGACAATGGAGGACAGATATGATCAGACAGATGATTACCATAGATGAAGAGAAGTGCAACGGTTGCGGCCTGTGTGTGAGCGCCTGCCAGGAAGGGGCCATCGGCTTGGTCAACGGCAAGGCGGTCCTATTGCGTGAGGATTATTGCGACGGGCTTGGCAACTGCCTGCCGGTTTGTCCCACCGGGGCCATTACTTTTGAAGAGCGAGAAGCCCCTGCGTTCAACCACGAGGAAGTGGAGAAGCTGATGGGTGAGCAGAAGCCTGCTTTCAGCTGCCCCGGCAGTCAGATAAAGGTGATGAAACAGGATACGCAGAGTTCCAAGACTCCTTCGGTTCAGAACAACCAGAAGCCGGAAAGCCAGCTGCGCCAATGGCCGGTACAGATCAAGCTCGCTGCTCCCAATGCGGCGTTCTTCAACAACTGTGACCTGCTCATCGCTGCAGACTGTGCAGCCTACGCCCATGGTGATTTCCACAACACCTTCATCCGCAACCGGGTTACGCTCATTGGTTGTCCCAAGCTCGATGAGGGCGACTATGCTGAGAAGTTGACGGCAATCTTTGCCAACCATGACATCAGAAGTGTCACGGTGGCACGGATGGAGGTCCCCTGTTGTGGTGGTCTCGACAATGCTGTAAAGCGTGCCATCACAGCCAGTGGGAAAATCATTCCACTTGCTGTGGTTACCATCTCCACCGAAGGCGAGATTCTTCGCTAGTAGATCCAGGAAGCTCCGATATTCATGCTGATCGTCTGGATTCCCTCCCAGTTGAACAGATCCGAGCTCTGTCCGAAGGGAGCGGAGAGATAGCCTACCAGGCTGAATCCCTCAAACACCGACCAGCTTGCTCCGAGTGTTGCTTGTCCTGAGAAGTCGAGCGGACTGAGTATGGTTCTCATACTCAGTGAAAGGGTGCTTGACGGGGTGTAGACCACCTCGGGGTAGAGCAGGAGGGTGCACGTTGCATCCTCCTGACTCTTGAAAGCCCAGCTTTCCAAGGGGCGACTGAGGAATTCCAGACGCAGTGTCATGGTGCGGTCGCCGGAGAAATAGAGGGAGTGGAACAAACCACCGGTAACCAAGAAGTCGGAAGAGGATGCTGAGAGCTCCTGGTCAAGAGTAACTGAAGAGCTGAGGTACCAATCCGGCCCGATGTTTCCCTGTAGGCTCACATAGGGTTTGTGGGTGCGTCCTGATGAATCAGTGGTGGCATACCCAGCCTCCACTTTCGTCTCTCCCACATTCGTGTAGAAACGCAATCCGAAGCCTGCATCCTCGACCCTGGTGGTTGTACTGGGAATCAGGATTGCTTCGGCAAAACTGAAGAAGCCCAATGGGTAGTTCAGAGATGCCATCCAACCAGTGGTTTCCCGCAGGGTAGCCTGCATCAGGTTGACTGATGTCGAAGCACTCCCATAGAGTACATCACCCGCATTGAAGAGCATGCCATCCCCCCAGCTGAGGCGGGTTTTTCCTGCAGTCAGACGGAAGGAGGGGAAGCGCGCACGTAGGTACGCCTTGTGGACTATATCATCCAGCGTAAGGGCGGCAGCACTTGGATAGGTTGCCTCGAGTACGACCTCCCCGCGGACATTGCCCGAGTTTGGGGAGGGCAGGGAGATTTTCAGATCCATGACCATGCCTTGCTGGAACGTCTCGGTCGATGGCTTGTAGTTTAGGTTTCCCAGAAGCGACATATCCACCACGGGAACCACCGCAGAGAAAAGCGGGGTGAAGAGAAACGAGAGAACCAGCAGCAAGAGAAGTGCTCGTTTTCCTACCATGTCAGATTCTCCAGGGAGAAGAGGTTGGCAGCAAGCGGAACATTTACTTCCACACTGTCCAAGGTCATCCAAGTGGCACTGTCGCGTTTCATCTTATCCTCAATCTTCGTCTCAGCGGGAAGTGTCCTGCCTGCCACTTCGACGGTGGAGAGGACTTCCATCACCTTCAGCAATCGTTTCTGTGCAGTGGAGTACTCAGCCTTCCACACCAAGTATGTCTGCTTGTCCACCCAGATCTTCTGGATCGGGTAGGGAACCGTGCGCTTCTTTGCGGTGAGCGTCAGCACATGACAGTCATTGCCATTGACCGTCTCACTGCCTTCCAGCACCACCGTATAGCTGTCCAGTGTATTCTTCTCCTCGGTCATATCCTCGTAGGAGAGATCGCTTCCCAGCACTGACTGTCTCAGTGCAGCGCCTTGAAGTCTGATGAGTTCTTCTGCATCGGGGTAGAAGAGGTAGAGGCTCGATTGCGTTCTGAGGATCTTCTGTCCCCGTTCAGCGGTACTGGTGAATTCGATGAGGGAATCACTGGTTCCTCGCGCCCATGCCTTGAAGGTGCTGGTTTTGGTACCGAATCGGTCGGTGGTCTTGATGGAACCTGAGGAAGCAGAGGTTTCGAACGTAGCCATCTCATCCATGTTCCTGATGATATCCTCGCCGGTGAGGGCGAACAGGAAAGAGGGGATGATGCAAAGAAGAATCATGGTCAAAAGGAGTCTGACGACAGGCTTAGACATAACGCAGGGCCTCCACAATTTGGATTTTTGAAGCACGTCGGGAAGGAATGAGGGTGGAAAGGGATGCAATGATGATTGCATACACCCAGACGAAGAGGGTAATGAAGAAGTTTACCTGCGGATAGAGGATGGAAGAGATCTCCATGTCTATACCGCTCATTGCCTCGGTGAAGTTCAGTCCCACCTTACTGAGGATGAAAATGATGATTACCCCGGCTATGGTCCCCAAGGTTGATCCGATGATGCTGATGAACGTACCTTCGAGCAAGAAGAGCCTGGTAAGCTCCTTGCCTTGCATGCCCAAGGCGCCGAGGGTTCCTATCTCTCTCATCCTTTCATAAATGACCATCATGGTGGTGTTGATGATCACTGTGCTTCCCAGGACAAAGAAGATTGCACCCATGACGTAATAGATGAACTTGGCGATGGAGAGGAAGGAGTACATCGTATTCAGGTCCTTCCATGCTTTCGTTTCGGTTTCCAAGGAGAGTTTGGTTTGCAACACTTGCTTCACTGAGGCGGCCACATCCCGTTCGTTGTACCCCTCATCAGTGAGCAAAAGTATTTCTTGGGTCTGTCCTTCCATCCTCAAGAGGTATTGGGCCCTGTCCAAGGGAACATAGAGCGTCTTGGCATTGAGTCCACCTACGGGGAAGGAAGCGATGCCCACTATCTGGAAGGTCATGGCATTCGAACCGCGCAGGGCTGTGGAGGTGAGCAGTGTCACCTTATCCCCGAGGTTCAGGTGAAGATCACGGGCAAGGAATGCGCCGATGAGCATCTCATTGCTTCCCTCTGTCGGAAGTCTCCCTTCCTTTACCAGGGAAGGGAAGTCAATGAAAGCCGTCTCAGTGGCAAAATCCACGCCGACCCCCATTGCGGCATTGTTGTTGCCGTTCAGATAGAGGTTGGCAGGGAAGTTGATACGGGCGGTTGCTGCACGTACTCCCTCCTGCTTCTCTACCAAAGGAAGGACATCATCCATATCGAGACTCAAATGCAAGGGGTTGTATCGCTCATACTGTTCGAAGGCCTCGTGGCGAATCCTGACCTCGCCGGTGTAATAGCTGACGAGATTGGTAGCCATATCACCCTCCATCGCTTCAAGCAGTGCCAAGAGGGCCATGATGGCCATGGCAGAGACGGCGATGGCAATGGCGCTGAGCATCGAGCGACGGAAATTCCGGAATATGTTGCGAAACGCAACGGCTGGAAGTTTGATCGTCATTGCATTTCCTCCTATTGGTGATGCAGACACGTGGGGATGTCGAGTTTCAAGGCACGCCGGATGGGGAAGATTGCGACCAACATGGACAAGCCGATTCCGCTGAAGAATGCCTTGACGATGGTTGTGACGCTCCAGGCTCCGCGCATGACATTCTGGATCCTGAACCCGATGTCCATATCCCGGAACATGAAGCCGAAGTCGAAACCGACATTGACCAGGTAGAGGTTGGCCAGGACCCCGAGCAGGATTCCAACCAGCGATCCGATCAGACCAATCCCTCCAGCCTCAAACAGGAAGGAGAAGAGGATGTCCCTATCTTTCATTCCCATGGCGCGCATCATTCCTATCTCACGCATACGCTCGAACATTGCCATCAGCATGGTGTTGGAAACACCCACTGCAGCGATGATGAAGACCAGGAAGAGAATCAGTCCTGTTCCCCCTTGCTTTGCCTCAAGCAAGGCAAGGTAGTCACGGGCCAGATCCTCCCATGTGAAGACACGGAGGTCGGGATCGATGGCTGCAAGCGCATTCTGCAAGGATTTGCTGGCTGCCCCCAGATCACTTCTCTCATCAAGCAGGATGTCGATGCTGGTCACCTGTCCTTCCATTCCGAGGTAAAGATCGGCAGCATCCTTGTCCATCATGACCAGCGTACGATTCACGTTGGGATTCGGACAGTGTACAATACCGACGATCTGCATATCGAAGGCCTCATAGAAGCCCCCCTTCCCACGGGTCACGAAGGTGACCCAGTAGCCGACCTCCGCTCCGATATCCTCTGCGAACCAACTGCCGAGGACCACGCCATCCATCTCGCCCTTTTCCAGAAAGCGTCCTTCAAGCAGGGTGTCCTTGAATCGGTAGACGGAAAAATCCGTATCCGGGTTGATGGCAGTCACCTGGACCTTCATATTCCCGTCTTCTCCGAAATCTTCCTGGTAGAGGATCATATCGGCAGCAAAGACGGTACGTTCGGTAGCAACAATACCCTGGTCGGCAAGAAGATCCAGCACCGCATCACTCTGCTCGATGGAGGACTCCAACGGAAGGAACATCCGCTCTTCCCAATAGGAGTTTTTGTGAATGCGCAGCGAGGCGGTTTCGTACCAGCGCAGATTGCGCATGGATTCCAGGTTTGCCCCCATGAGCAGGGAATCTACGAAGATGTACATCATCAAGCCCATGGCAATGGCTATTGCAGTAATGAGGGTTCTTCGCTTGTATCGCATAAGGTTCTTGGCCGCAAGTTCCAAGATGAATTTCATCATGCTCTCCTATCATCACCGACAATCTTGCCATCATGAAGTTGTACCAGACGTGTTGCATAGTCCATGACCATCTTGTCATGGGTGGAGAAGATGAAGGTGGTTCCATACTTCTCATTCATCCGTTTCATGAGCTTGAGAATTTCCTCACCGGTCTTGGAGTCTAGGTTTGCAGTGGGTTCATCGGCAAGGATGATCTGGGGTTGTTTCACCAGAGCCCGAGCGATGGCAATTCGTTGTTGCTGTCCTCCGCTGAGCTTGGCCGGCCTTCTGTGTTCCATGCCTGCAAGCCCCACTTCATTCAGCACCTCCATGGTCCGCCTCTCGATTTCGGTTTTCTCCACATCCAGGAGGGAGAGGACGAAGGAGACATTCTCGTAGGCTGAGAGCACCGGGATCAGATTGTAGGTCTGGAAGATGAAGCCGAGGTTGTTCCTGCGGAAGGTGGTCTTCTCAGTCTTGTTCATCCCGCTGATCGGAATGTTGTTGATGAAGATTTCGCCCTCATCAATGGCATCGATGCAGCCGATGAGATTGAGCAGGGTCGTTTTGCCCGAGCCTGATGGCCCTGCAATGGAGAGGAATTCTCCCTTACTCACTTCCAAGGAAACCTGTTTGAGGGCCTTGACGACACTTTCGCCGCTTTTGTAGTTGCGCGATACCTTATCTACCTTGATCATAGTTGTTCCTTCTGCTCTTCGGCATGCTCGGTTTCCTGTTGTTTCTGCAAGGCTGCGCTGCCAAGCACAGCACCAAAGTCCATATGATCCAGAATGGATGCTGGCATCAACATCATGGAGTTGTTCTGCCTGATACCCTCATAGACCATGTTCATTGACCTGAGCTGGAGGGCGATTGCATCCTTGGAGTACTCAGCTGATGCCTCCCTGAATTTCTTTGCGATCTCAACCTCGGCTGCACCCAGGATGATTCGCGACTCCTTTTCCCTTTCTGCCTGTGCCTGCTTGCTCAGTGAGTCCTCAAGCTCTTTGGGGATGATGATGTCGGTGATTTCCACCGAGAGGATGGACACTCCCCAAGGATTGGTCTTGGCATCCAAGGCTTGCTGAATCTCACGCCCCAACTCCTCACGTCTGCTGAGCAGGCTTGAAAGCGGGTGTTTCCCGATGGAGTCACGAAGTGCTGTCTGAGCAGAGAGAATGACCGCTTCCGTGTAATCTTCCACTTCCAGGATTGCCTTCTTGGCATCCCAGATCATCCAGAAGCAGAGTGCATCGACATGCACTGGTACGGTATCCTTGGTAAGGGTTTTCTCTGCACTGAAGTCAGTTGCCCTGATACGCATATCAAGGAACTCAGCAATTCGGTCAACCAAGGGGATAAGCAGGAATAGTCCCGGTCCCTGAACCTTATGGAATTTTCCCAGCCTGAGGATGATTACCTTGTCCCAGTGGTAGACAAGCTGGAAGGAGGAGGAGAAGAGCAGTCCCAAGGTGCCGAACGTAGTGATGGGATACAGATAGACAGACAGCCCTCCAACCACTCCTACCCACAGAATCAGCAGAAGGCTGGTCATGGTTACCCACAAGGGGAAGACGGCGATGACCACTGCACAGAGGAAGACTGCGGTGCTCACCGCTACAACTGCCTCTATTCCAAGGAACGGGAATAGGGAGAGCTGAAGAGCCGATCCGGCACCAAGGAAGATGGCCAACACCAAAAAGGAGATGGACCCGTAGGCGAAGTCCTTCTTGAGGGTGAATCCTTTCAGGTTCTTGATACGTTCGATTTTTTTCTGATACAGGTTCATGATTGTTCCTCTTTTTTCTCTTGTTCGGATCCAAGGTCACTGATAGCTTGCAGGATTTCCTCGAGACCAAAGCCGTAGCTGGCTGCCTTGGTAAGGAACTCCTTGCTGAGCTGGGAGAGGATGCGTTCACGCTCGATGGCGTCGATGTTCACTTTCTTGTCGCTGATGAATGTCCCCGCTCCCTGCTGGGTGACTACGATGTTGCGGATTTCCATCTCAGCATACGCTCGTGCCACTGTATTGGGGTTGATACTCAGATCGACGGCAAGACTGCGTACGGTAGGAAGCTGTGCTCCCTTTTCCAGTCTCCCGTCAGCGATGGCCATCTCCACCTGCAGGATGATCTGCTTGTAGAATGGAACCCCGCTTTTTGCATCCAGGCTGAACTCCAATTTCGGTTCTTCTTTCAGTTTCACCGACAAAACCTCTCTTCTTGTACTATTGTACTGGTGTATTAGTACAATGTCAACAGAAGTATCCTTCTGTCTAACAAAAATACGGCTGCCTCCTGAGGGAAGCAGCCGTGCTATGAGAGAGAATCGATGTTATGCGTGCTTGATGAATGTTCCGTTCTGCAGCTCACGTTGGGCATGAGCCAGCTCTTCACGGGTATTCATGACGATGGGGCCGGCCCAAGCGATGGGCTCGCCGAGGGGTTTCGCACTGTAGAGGAATATCCTTGCTCCTTCATCACCGGCTTTCAGTGATAGGGTATCACCTTCACCGAAAAGGATGGCACGATGGAAAGGCACCTCTTGTCCATCGGTGTGCACTGAACCTCGGACCAGGTAGATGAACAGGGTGTGTTCAGGATCAAGGGTGAGGGTGAATTCAGTCCCTTTCTCCAGTTTCACATCAAGGTAGAGCGTGCGGACATAGTCGCCTTGCTCAGGTCCTGCCACCCCTTCATACGTTCCACTGATGACTTTCACTTCCTTGCCTTCACCCTTGACCAGGGGAATCTGTGAGGAACGGATGTCGCGGTAGGCTGGGTCGGTCATCTTGTCTTTCTGGGGGAGGTTGATCCACAGCTGTGTACCCAACATCAGGGTGCTTGGTTTGGGCATCTCCTGGTGGATGATGCCACTGCCGCCGGTCATCCATTGGCAGCAACCATCGTTGATAGTGCCGCTGTTTCCCATACTGTCACCATGTTCGATTTCCCCTTCGATGAGGTAGGTGACAGTCTCGATTCCACGGTGTGGATGCCAAGGGAATCCCTTGACATAGTCCTTCGGATCAGTGGCATCAAAGGCATCGAGCATCAGAAATGGATCGAATTCCTTCGTATCGTGGTAGCCTATGACTCGCACAAGCTTCACCCCTGCTCCGTCGTACTGAACTGCACCCCCGGTAATTCTCTTAATTGGTTTGATATGCATGAGTTCTCCTGTATCAACTACTCAAGCCGGCCTTGCCTCAAGCAAAGCCGGTGCCAACAAACTTCAGATGACCAGTGATGGGGGACTGAATACCCTGCCAGCCAGTTCCTGGTTGAGCATGAAGAGTCCTCGGTTATCCGATCCGAAGACCTCAAACTTCTGGATGTTTTCCTGAGCGTTCATCTCCTCCTCTCCCTGTTCCTTGATGAACCAATTGAGGAACTCCAGGGTTCGATAGTCTTTCGCCTTGGATGCCTCCTCATAGATGGAGTTGATGGAAGAGGTCACATACTCCTCGTGCTTGAGTGCATCGACAAGCGGCTGTTTGAAGTCCTCATACTGCTTGGAGGGGTTTGCAATCTCTGTAAAGGAGACAGCATGTCCATTGTTCAGCAGGTATTGGCGGAAGAGCAATGCATGGCTCATCTCCTCCTGGGCTTGGACCTTGAACCAGTTCTCATATCCAAGAAGGCCTTTCTCTGCATAGAAATTGGCCATATCCAGATAAAGATAGGCTGAGTAGAACTCTTTGTTCACTTGTGCATTGATCAGATCAGCAATTGGTTGTGCAAGCATGGGAAATTCTCCTTATGAGCATATGATGATATGTTAAAGTATACTATTAAGAATTAGTATCGACAAGCAGAAAGGGAGGGGAGTTGCGTCATCGGGAGCAGAGATGTAAAATGCACTTCATCATGAAACTGAAGCGCAAGCCAGCCTTGCAACCAAACCATATCCTGCTGATAGGTTTTCTTGTCATCATCTTGATTGGGTCTCTGCTGCTGATGCTTCCGATAGCACAGAATCAAAAGGGTTCCCTTTCCTATATCGATGCTCTCTTTATCTCCACCAGTGCAGTCTGTGTTACTGGATTGGTAACCGTTGATGTTGCACTTACCTTCTCGTTGTTCGGCCGCACCGTCATAGCCCTCTTGATTCTGCTCGGGGGTTTGGGGTTTGCCTCGATTGTCATCTCCTTCGGCTTGTTGTTGGGCATGAACATCGGCATCGGAAAACGCACCCTGATCAAGGAAGCCTACAACCTGTCGACCATGCAAGGGACATTGAGGGTTGTTCGTGCGGTTGCCATAGCCGGGTTTGTGTTCCAAGCGTTGGGGACCTTCATTGAGTATTTCATTTTCCGAAATGCCTATGCACCCTCTGCTGCGTTCGGCCATGCCTTGTTCAACACCATCAGTGCCTTCAACAACGCAGGCTTTGACCTGATGGGGGAGTACAAAAGTCTTACCGACTATCGGTTCAACCTGGGGATGAACCTTACCACCGCCTTTTTGATCATCTTGGGTGGAAGCGGATTTTTTGTGCTTTCAGATGTTTTCAAGAACAGGCGCTGGAGCAAGATGAGTATGCATACCAGGATCGTGCTAACCATGAATCTGATCCTGCTTGCAGGAGGAACACTCTTCTTTGCCGTGGAGGAACGGCTGGATCTGCTCTCTTCCTTCTTCCAGAGTGCAACTGCACGTACAGCTGGGTTCAATACGGTGGACATCGGCTCGTTCAGCCAAGCCGGATTGTTGGTCATGATGGCTCTGATGTTCATAGGGGCCTCTCCCGGTTCAACCGGTGGTGGTATCAAGACAACTACCACCTTTACACTGTTTTTGAGCCTTGGCTCGCTGATGTTCCGTCGTGAGCCTGCAGTATTCAAGCGCAAGATAGGAAACGAGAGTATTCTCAAAGCTTTTCAAGTCCTGTTGCTTTCTGCGTTTCTGGTAAGCGGGGGATGCTTTGTCATCCTGCTGGCGGAAGGAGAGCGTTTCAGCTTCATCTCCGTTCTGTTCGAGACGGTATCGGCATTTGCCACGGTAGGGCTTTCGACAGGCATCACCACAACGCTTGGATCAATATCGAAGGTAGTCATTATGATCACCATGTTTGCAGGAAGGGTTGGCCCGATCACCATCGCCACCAGCCTGAAAGCAAAACCATCGCATCTCAGTCACGTCGAGGAACAGGTGTTCATCGGATAGGGGAGGAACGTACCATGAAAAGAGAATTTGATCCTGATGCGTATGGCATCATCGGCTTGGGAAGGTTTGGGCTATCCCTCGCCTTGGAACTCACCGAGGCTGGGAAGCATGTCATCGTTCTGGAGATCGAGGCTGAGAAACTGGATGCGGTGAAGGATCAGATCGAAAACATCTATCCGGTCAAAGCCATCACAGCCGATGTGCTCAACGAATCGGGCATCTCCCACTGCCATACGGCAATCGTCTGCATCGGCAAGGATATTGAGTCAAACATTCTGGTGACCATGAGTCTTTTGGAGTTGGGTATTCCCCGTGTCATCGCCAAGGCAACCAGTCCCAACCATGGAAAGGTACTTGAACGCATCGGGGCGGAGGCCGTGTTTCCTGAAGTCGAGATGGGTGCCCGTCTTGCACGTTCCTTGGTATCGACCGGAACCTTGGACTTCCTTGAGCTGTGCGATGATTTTTCCATTGCCAATATTCCTCTCTCTGATACCTTCGCCAACCAAACGGTTGCAGATTTGAATCTTCGCAAGCGGTTTCACCTGAATATCATCGTGGTGATACGAAACGAGAAAGCCATCAGTGAAATTCTTCCGGACCTGACCTTGCTCGCTGACGATGTGCTGGTGGTCGGAGGTACGAACGAGGCAATCAAAAAGTTTGAGAAGGCGAACGAAACCTAACCGATCGTCTGGTTTCCGCTGACAAGATCTTCGGCAAAGAGTGCGTACTCTTCGGTATTCTCCCTGATCTTCTCATACTCCTCATCGCTGAGTGTGCGTACCAGCTTGGCTGGAACACCCATCAAGAGCGAGCGGGGTGGGAAGCTCTTGTTCGGAGAGACCACCGATCCTGCCCCCACCAAGGATTGTTTTCCGATGAAGCTGCCGTCCAGTACGATGGCTCCCATCCCGATGAGGCACTCATCGGATATGGTGCAGGCGTGCAGGATTGCATTATGCCCAACCGTGCATCGATCGCCCACCACCAGATTCTGTGTCTTGGTCACATGCAACACGGCGTTGTCCTGGATGTTGGTCTGTTTTCCAATCTCAATCGAGCCCACATCGGCCCTGAGGGTGGCATGAAACCAGACGGAGGAGCCCTCTTTCAGGGTGACCTTTCCGATCAGGTCAGCGGTTGGGGCCACATAGCACCCCTCTCCTATAACAGGCTTGTTCTCATTATGTGCATAGTGCATGGCTGCATTGAATCACATTCAAACCGGGATGTACAGAGCGAAGAAAAAAATGCGAATGACTTGCAAATTTGTACCAACTTCACTATCTTGAGGTACGTACCAGGAGGTACCATGAACAAGCATATCCCTATTTTGTATATTTTGCTTCTTGTCCCCGCCCTTGTATTCTCAGCGGGGACCAGTGAACAAGCAACAAGCGATACGCTGCCCGTTGTGGCAGTGAGCATTCTCCCCCAGGCCTATTTTGTGGATAGGCTCGCCCCAAACCTGGTGGATACCCTCACCTTGGTGGGAGAAGGGCAGAGCCCGCACTCCTATGAACCATCTCCCTCACAGATGGCCCGCTTGGCAAAGGCCGATGTATGGATTCTCAGCGGAACCGACTTCGAGCACGCCCTCGAGGACAAGATACAGGCGTTGTATCCAGATCTGCTCTTCGTTGACGGGACGCAAGGGATGACCTTGCGCATGGTGGAGGAGCATGAACACGATGAGGATGAGGCACATGAGGAGCATGAGCTGAACATCGACCGGCATACATGGCTTGGCTGGTCCCAAGCGAAAGTCTTGGTTACCAATACGCAAAAAGCATTGCTCTCTGTGCTTGATGAACAGCATCATGCGCTTGTAGAGGCCAACACGGTCGCCTTGCTTTCTGAGATTGATGCACTCTTTTCTGATATCCAACAAAAGCTTGCTCCGATTTCCGGTCGTACGATCTTTGTCTATCACCCATCGTTCGGCTACTTCCTTGACTCATTCAATCTGATTCAGGAAGCAGTGGAGACCGGAGGGAAAGAACCCACCGCGCGCGACCTCTCCCTTCTGATCACAAAGGCCAAGACAGAAAATGCTCCGGCAATCTTTGTGCAAAAACAATTCCCTGTAGCCAGTGCCCAGACTGTGGCAAAGGCTGTCGGGGCCGAGGTTCTCGCCCTCGATCCGCTCGCATATGAATGGCTGGAGAATATCCGCCACATGGGAGAAACGTTGATGAGAGTCAGTGAGGAGAAGCGTTGATGAGCAGCCCCATCGTTCTCCACTTTCATGATGTATCGTTTTCCTATCCTCATCTGACGGTACTGGAGGATGTGAGTTTTCACGTCCATGAGGGGGAGTTCATCGCCCTTGTCGGTCCCAATGGGTCGGGCAAGACGACCCTGCTCAAGCTCATCCTTGGTCTTGAGCAACCCAAAACGGGTACCATAGAGCTCTTGGGACAGAACCCCAGCAAGGCTCGTGTCCAGATCGGGTACGTGCCGCAGCATGCGTCCTATGATCCCAGTTTTCCCATCTCGGTTCTGGAGGTGGTAAAAATGGGAATGGTGGAAGCCAGAGGCCGGCAACCAAAAGAGAAACTGAAAGAAATGGCTCTTGAAGCGCTCGAGCAGGTGGAGCTTGCATCCCTCTCCGATCGCCCCTACAGCGATTTGAGTGGGGGACAGCGCCGGCGTGTCCTTGTTGCCCGTGCCCTTGCCTCCAAACCAGGTATCCTCATTCTGGATGAACCGGTGGCGAACATGGACAAGGAGAGTGAGGCACGTCTCTACGCCACCTTGGGCAAACTCAAGGGAACCACCACGATTCTCATCGTAACGCATGATATGCGCATGGTTTCTTCTCTCACCGACCGTGTCTTCTGCATCGATGCCCATAAGGAGGGAAAGGTGGGACGCACCGTTGTCCAACACATGTTGCAGGATGTGGAAGGTGATGGGATCAAGCGGGTTCTGCATAACATCGAAATTCCTGCAGACCAATGCAGTTTTCCCCAGGAGGCTGACAATGAGTGAGCTTATTGGTTTCTTTGAAGCTCTGCTCAGCCCCGATTTTCCGTTTGTCCGACATGCGTTCTTTGCCGGGGTGCTCTCTTCAGTCCTGTTTGGCGTCCTTGGTTCGGTTGTCACCGTCAAGCGCATCGCCGGTCTTGCAGGTGCCATCAGCCATGCAGTGCTTGGTGGCATCGGAATCTCGCTCTATCTCTCCGCCACAGGCTTGGTCCCCAATCTGAGCCCCATGGCTGGTGCCATTGTCTTTGCCCTGCTTTCCGCTTTGGTCATCGGAACGGTCTCCTTGAAGTCAAAGCAGCGCGAAGATACGGTAATCCAGGCAATCTGGGCGATCGGGATGAGCATCGGTGTGCTTTTCATGGCCAAGACTCCCGGCTACACAGACCCCTCCAGCTATCTGTTTGGCAATATCCTTCTGATTTCCACCCAAGATCTCATCATGCTTCTGGTTCTCGATATCATCGTTATCCTGCTTGCCTGGTACTTCTATCCACAGATTGAGGCAACAAGCTTCGATGAGGAATTCAGCCAGGTAAGAGGCATCCCCACACGCTTGGTCTTTTTGGTAATTCTTGCGATTACTGCTGTGGCAGTGGTGCTGCTTCAAACGTTTGTCGGCATTGTCATGGTCATCGCCATGCTTACCATTCCAGCAGGAACAGCAGGCTTTGGGGCCAGGAACCTAGTCTCCATGATGGTGGGCTCTACCCTGTTTGCGCTCCTGTTCTCGTTCACCGGGCTTGCCGCAGGATGGATGCTCGATCTTCCCGTAGGCGCGATGGTCGTCGTAATTGCCGGAGCATTCTTTCTCGGCAGATCCGCAGGGCATCTCATCAGGATGAGGAGGAGCACATGACCAAGGCACGGAAAGCCATTTTGGAGGCGCTCAAGGTCAGCACCCAACCCGTAACGGCAATGATGCTTGCCAAAGAGCCTTCGCTCTCTTACGATCAGGCAACGGTGTACCGGAATTTGCACTATCTCGAGGAGATGGGGATGGCACAATCCTTCATTCTCCACTGCTCAGAACATGGGACTGAACGCTATTACAGCTACCGTGGATCGGAAACGGGCAATCACCACCATTGGTTTCACTGCGAGAAATGCCATCGTTTCATCGACCTTGGCAACTGTGGCTACGCTGAGCAGATGCGCGCTTGGGAGCAGCAATGGGGCTTCACCATCACCGACCACACGTTCTTTCTGACCGGGATTTGCCAGCAGTGCAACTCCTAGCTGTTGATCAGGGAGAAGAGCTGTAGACGGTTGTTGATGCCCAGTTTGGCATAGATGTTCTTGATATGGGTTTTCACGGTATTGGGAGAGATGAAGAGCTTCTTCGCAATCTCCTGGTTGCTCAGCCCATCAACCAAGAGCGTGATGATCTCCCGTTCTCTCTCTGAGATACCAAGCTGTTTCGCTTTCGCAGCGGTGAGCTTTCCTGCCTTCTCATAGGTGAGGAAGTATCGGCGGCTGATGAAGTAGTACAGGTACACCGAAAGTACGGCAAAACTCAGGTACACCAGCTTGAACGCCACCTGCCTGAAGAAAAGCAGGTCCAGGGGAAAGAGAACGACCAGTGGCAGGAAGGTGTAGCAAATGCCTTTCAAAAGCCGCTCTTCCTCCCAAGTGGTTGCCTTTTTTGCATAGATGTACCCCAGAACTCCATGAATCACCAAAAACATGCTTGCGCTGAAAAAGTGGTAGCGGATGGTGTCATCCAGGGCCTTGACCCAATCGCCTCCGCTCTTCGCAAACACAATCCACAAGCTGAGAATGAAGAAGAGGAGAATCAGGAGGGAGAGAATGCGATTGCCCAGATGCTTCTGTGCATCGCTCGCTGTAATCAGCTTGATCAGGTATCTGCTGAGCAGAAGCAAGAGCAGGGTGGTCAAAAGGATGGAGAGCAGGGTGGCTCCGAGGGCAAACACCTCATAGGATTTTGATTGGAGCCTCGATGCATCCAGTACCCTGCTCAAGTAGGTAGCAAGCAAGGTCAAACAGACTTGCAGACTCAACGGGGTGAGGACGGTAAGAAATGAACCGGTATAGGCATCGTTCATGCGAACCCGCAAAAGGACGCACAAACAGGTGATGGAGACCACCAGGGCTGTGGTAAGGAAAAGCAAGAAGTCGGATAGGATCAGCATAGACTCCCTCCATGCCAATCCTACCATATACCGGATGCTAGAACCAAGCTTGCATGCCTATCGTAACACCATCATTTGTATCCCAACTCTTGTATAAGCTGCTCTTGTCGCCCAAAGCGCCGTAGATGGTTGCCTTCCCAAACACCTGAAGATTGTCATGCAACGCATACGAGAGCCCAAGCAAAAGGGCATACCCCTCACTTTCGGCCTGATAGGTCAAAGCACCTCGAGCTTTCAGCTTTTCCTGCATAATGGGATACTCCACGACGAAGATGAAGGTGTTCTCGTATGCCTTCCCATCATAGGAGGCAAGGTAATCGACATCGGATGCTGAAGTGCTGAAATCGAATACATATCTGCCTTGATAGGCAACAGAAACAAAAGCCGAATTGGTGGGGTTTGTGTAGGAGAGCTCGGCAAGGTAGGCTATCTTGCTGTTGTAGAGTCCACTGTCATCTCCCTTGCTGTCCTCACTGAGAAAGAACCCACCTTCAAGAGCCAAGGTGAAACTATCCATCAGCAGGCTTGTTTCCAAGCCGAAGAGCTGGTAGCGGGTGTAGGTCAGATCCACCGAGAGTGGGGCTAGGCTTGTGACGGTAAATCCAGGCTCATGATAGTGGCCGTTATAGTAGAGCACTCCTGTATCCAGCGAACCAAGACAGATGCGATATCGGCTTCCCACCTCGAAAGATGAGAGTGTATGCGTATCCATTTCCGTGAACGTAGCACTGGCAAAGCCTGCTGGAATGAGGTTGTATCGTCCCTCAGTGGGCAGATAGGAGGGGGTGAACCCCGGTTTGAGCACGAGCTCAAGCGAACTGGACTCCCCGTAGCTGGTGAAGAGGGCCATATACGTTGGTCTCTTCATGCGTTCCAAGTCATCAACCAGACCCCGTCTGAGATCCCTTCCTTGCAGTACATCCACGACATGGCTTGTAGTAGCACTTCCCCAAGGATGAGTGAACAACCCCGCTTTGAGTGTTTGTTCTCCAAAGAACAAGGATATGGAGAGCTCGGTAGCCTTCAAGCTGTTTTGAGCAGAGTCGTAGGTGAGTGCTGCCAAGGCCCGGTAGCGTTCCTCGTTGTACTCCCCTGCAAAGGAGAGGTCCGCCTGTTGTTGAAACTGCTTATCCCGGTACAGTGTGACTCCTGACTCAAGGTTGAAGGAGATGGTTCGGCTGGCTTGTTCGGCAAAGAAATCGAAGCTGTAGAGCGGCAGCAGAATAAAGCCCAAAAGCAGAAGCATGGCTATGCGTTTCATCAGAGCCTCCCGGTTTCCAAGAATTTCTGGGTGAAGTACGCGCTGTTCAGCGGAATATCAAAACGAGTCTGCAGCATCTCCAAGCGGGTTGCATGGCCGCTGCTTACTGTTCTCATCGTAAGGACCTTGGCAATGGGTTTGCCATTGGCTACATCGGTTTGCTCGGTGACCAGGGTCTTCACCAGCGTTGCTCCATCGAGGTCAAAGAACTCTACTTGCAAGGGAAGAAAGGTCTCCTTGTCGATTATCGAGACTGTTTTGCCATAGGTTTTCTTCTCATAGGGTATCGATTGGATGACATATCGGGTAGTCTCCTCCTCCAGCAAGACATGCTGGGCCTGGTTCTCGTCATAGGTGGTTGAAGCCATATCCGCATACGAGAAATCACTTCCCATGAATGAACCACCCTCTTCTGAGGAGCTGATGCGTTTGCTCCTCTTCAACGCAGGAAGGTAGATCCACATCTCATTCTTTCCGTCCTCCTTTTCAAGGGAGAGAAAGCGGGTATTGCGCACATTCTCTGGTGAGAGGAACACCGTCAGGGTGGAGGTCAGTCCATTCTTGGTCTGGCTCAATGTTTGGATTCTGCGTTCACGCGTCTGGCCGCTTGGCTCAATGAGGGAGAGTTTCAGGTCCAGGGCGGAAGAGGAAGAGCTCTGGACTTCCATGACCTTGGACATGATCTGTCCGGCAGACATTTCTGCCCAGACCAAGCCGGATGCAAGGCTGAGTACGATAAGGATGGTGAGTAATCGTTTCATGATTCCCTCCTGGTGATGAGTGAGCTGTAGTGCACTTTGATGGCGCCGAGAACCAGCAAGGCACTGAGTGCCGCGCTGATCATGGCAATGGAGAAGAGCAGTCCCATATTGGCGATAGGGATGAAGCGACTGAAGAGCAAGCCGGAGAAACCCAAGGCAACAGAGGCTGCATTTGCAAGGATTGCCCTGCCTGTTGTTTGCATGATGGTCGCAAAATCCTGGTCGTTGCGTTGGAAGGCAGAGATCAAATGGATTGCGTAATCTATCCCCACCCCGATGCAGAGGGCAGCAAGCAGACTGGTGATGATATCCAGCTTGATGGAGAAGATTGCCATGGTCCCGAACACCGCAGTCAAAGCGAAGACGCAAGGTATCATGCTGAGCGTGGCGAGTTTCGCTGACCTGAACGTGAGCAGAACCAACAACCAGACGGCAATCAGCGAGCTGAAGAGGGAGATGACCTGACTTTTGGTCACCAAGTCAGTGAGGGATAGGCTCACCGCTTCTCCCCCTCCGATTTCCACTTCCCAAGTTGAGGGAAAGAGGGTGGGTATCAAGGCTGAGAGCTGTCTCAGCTTCTCGGTATCGGATGCTTTCAGCAATACAGTGATGAGCATGTGTTCCGGTTCAAGCGGGTCATCAATGAAAGCATCAAGGGATTCATTGTACAAAAGCAGGTATTGGGCGATGAGGGATGCAAGCTGGTCCTCACTTTCCAGAGCATATTTTGCTGGTTCACGGGGGATTTCATAGCGCCCTTGTCCTCCCTTCTGGCCGGATGCAGACTCATACGGTTCCTCGCTCACCGAGTCAAGCGGCAGGTCGGAGAAGAAATCAAAAACCGGCTCGTTTGCGACTGATTGCGATACGGGCGGTTCGTCACCCGGTCCGAGCAGCTGGTTCATTCGCTTCACAAAGGGAAGAATGGATTGGACCGAACCGACATACGGTTCGGCTTCCAGGCGTTGTACTGCCTTTTCAATCGTGGTAAGGGTTCTGGGATCGAGTGCCGACTCGCTGGGCTTGAGCATGACTGAGAGGGAGAAGATGCCCTGCATCCGCTTGTTGTACGATTCGCTATCCCGTACCAAGTCAGAGGACTTGGAGAAGAAAGCCAAGATATTTGTGCCTTCCTCGAGCTTGCTGTAGGAGAGGGGTAGGATAATGGCAACCACCGAAAGAGAAATGAACAGCATAGCCTTTCCATAGTGGTTTGCAAGGGAGGTTTCAACCTTCAGCCACACTCCTTTGCCCACCTGTTTGCGAGCCTTGCGGCGAATTGGTGCTTGGTAGACCACACGAATCAGGGCAGGCAACAGGATCAGAGAGCCCAGAGCACAGACAACCACGCCGATGAAACTGAGCAGTCCGAAGGTCCTGAATGGGATCAGAGGACTGGTGAGCTGGGCGAGAAAGCCGAATGCTGTGGTGGCTGCAGCAGAGAGGATCGGATACGTGTTCTTCTTTACGACTCTGGATAGGGCTGCATTCACTCCAAGCTCCTCATACTCCTCGAAGAAGTGGCTGAAAATGTGAATGGTATAGGCACTGCCTACAATCAGGAGCAACACCGGCACCAGCATGGTGGCCATAGTGAAGGTTATTCCTGTTATGCTCATGATTCCCAACATCAATGAACTGCTGAAGAGCAACGGTACCAGGCAGAGCAGGGTTGCCTTGATGCTTCGGAGGAAGAGAAAGAGCACAAGCATGATGAGAAGGCCGACTACCGGACCGAGAGTGGCCATGTCGGAGAGGAGACTGAGCTTGATCTGCTCGTTGACTACCGGCAATCCCAGGATGGAAGCATCCAAACTTCCTTCCAAGGGTCCCACGATTTCTTTGAGGGAGGCAAGGAGCTCTGATGCATGGTAGTCGGTCTGCGTTCGTATGAGGATGGACGCACTTGTCCTGTCCTCGCTGAGGAAGACCCCCTCATAGAAACTAGGCCAACTGGCAATGCGTTCTTCCATATCCAGATTGCTGCCCATGGTGAGGTCAACAACTTCCAAGCCATCCTCTGTGCTTTGCATGTGCTTGAGGTTGGTGATTGAACTGACCTGTTTCACTCCGTCAAGAGAGGCTACCTGATCAGTCAAGGAACGCATCAAGGCAAGGTTCTTTTCGCTGAGGATACCTTGTTCATCATGCAAGCCAATGATCAGGGTATCGAGAGAGCCGAAGGTTGCTTCAATCCTGTTGTTTGTCTCCACAACTGGAGCCTTGGAGGGGATGAACACATCTGTGGATGAGTCAATTTTCAGCCTACCAATCCCCAAGAGGCTCAGAACGGAGACAAGCACACATGCGGCAATGACGATGGCATCTCGGCTTCTCTTGTATTCCATACCTTTACTGTAGTGTGTATAGGCAGAACTGCAATCGCCCTTCTAGAGCATTTTGCCTCACCTTTTCGGGTGAGTGGAGGAGGTGATGGTACGTACGCTTTACAAAACGCTGTGCATCCATGATGATTGGTGCAGGGGGCAAAGTATGAACTATACGAAGATTGTGGCTACACTCGGGCCGGCCAGTTGCACCTATCCGATGATCAAGGCGATTCTTGAAGCGGGGTGTCGGGTCATTCGTCTCAACTTCAGCCATGGAAGTCATGAGGAACAACAAGTTCGGCATGACCTGGTTCGCCAGGCAAGCAGGGAGTTGGGTATTCCGGTCGCCATCCTGATGGATTTGCAGGGTCCGAAGATCCGTCTCGGACAGTTGAAGGATGATTCATACACGCTTGCAAAAGGAGAGACCCTGGTGGTTACCACCGAGCCTTGCCTGGGAACCCGCAATCGGGTGAGCATCGATTACCCCTACTTGCATGAGGAGATTCTTCCTGGCTCAAGAATCCTGATCAACGATGGGCTGGTAGCCTTGGTGGTAGAACGGGTAGAAGGACAGGACATTCATTGCAGGATGCTGGAGGAGGGGACGCTTATTGCACGCAAGGGGGTGAATCTTCCCTCGGTTCCCCTGCGGTATCTCAGCTCATTCACCAAGAAGGATGAGGCCGACCTTGCCTTTGCCTTTGCCAACCAGCTTGATTATGTGGCACTCTCCTTCGTACGCAGTGCCGATGACGTGAAAGCCCTCAAGGCCTACATGCTTGCTACCTTCGGATCGACAATCCCCATCATCAGCAAGATTGAGAAACCGGAAGCCGTGGTGAATCTCGCTTCCATCATGGCCGAATCGAGCGCCATTATGATCGCCCGGGGCGATTTGGGTGTTGAGGTTCCTGCAGAGGAAGTTCCTTTGATTCAGAAGGCAATCATCCGCTCCTGTATCGATGCAGGGTTGCCGGTCATCACGGCCACCCAGATGCTCGAATCGATGATGCACAACCCACGGCCTACCCGGGCAGAAACCAACGATGTCGCCAACGCAGTGCTCGACGGCACCAGTGCCGTCATGCTCAGCGGAGAGACTGCGGCTGGGGAGTATCCCCTCCAGGCTGTTACTACCATGGCCCGGATCGCAAGTCTCGCTGAACGCAGTACGGCTTTCCGTCGTCAGGTGTTCAACCAGATCAGCACCCTCGATCCGGAGCGCAAACAGACGAAGACCGAAGCCGTGGGGATGGCTACCCGTGAGTTGGCTCTCTCCATCCAGGCGTCCTACATTGCCTGTTTCACCCAGTCGGGGTCCACAGCACGCTTGATAGCCAAATTCCGCCCTTCGGTTCCGATCATCGCCTTCTCCCCCTTGGTAGGGGTAGTGCGGTATCTTGCACTCTCTTGGGGTGTCACTCCGATCTTGATCGAACCTCAGGAAACCGTTGACCAGTTGCTCGCATATGCTCCTGAATATCTTCAGGAACATGGTCTGGTCAAGCAAGGGGAGACGGTGGTCATTACTGCAGGGGTTCCGGTAGGGAGCTCCGGCAAGACCAATATGATCAAGGTTGTGGAGATCGAGTGACTCAGTTGGGTTGGAAGGAGATGGCGACCCCTAGGCTGAGAGCTCTTCCCTTATGGTCGAAGAGGTCCAACGCCCGCAACTCCAGCCCCAGATGAACCGAATTCACCAGTTCAAACGGAAGCAGGCGCAAGCCTACATTCACCAAGCCACGATCATTGGCATCGGAGAAGGACGGAGTCGCACTGTAGCTGACATTTCCGAAATCGAGCAGGAACACCACCTTGTCGTGGAAGGTCTCAGCAAAGAATGGGGTCTGGAAGGCCAAGGCAAAGTTGATGTTGCTGTTCAAGTCCTTCTGCACGGAATAGCCAAGCAGCAGTGTGGTTTTTGAAGGCCTGTCCATGATTGAGCTGTCGAAGGTCGAGGCAGCATAGAGTTGCAGTGCAGCCTGGTTCTGGTCAGAAACGGAACTGATTTGACCAAGCAGGCCTACGGCAAAGCTGGTCGTTCCCTTTTGGGCGAACCTCCACTTTGCATTGAGCAACAGGTCGGTATCCTGTGCAATGTCGACCGCCAAGCTGGTCTCAAACGTATCCTTGAATGAGAGCAAGACAGACGGTATATGCGCCACTTTCTCTGTGCTGAATGTAGCAGAATAGGCAGTGGTTACTGCCGGTGAGTTGGTGCTTTTGGTGATTTCGGCACTGCTCACCACCAGATATCCTGTTGAGCCATTGAGATTGGTCTGTGCCCAGAGCGTGCCCAAGCAAAGGCAGAAAAGCGTAATGAGAAGCATTCGTTTCATGAAAATCTCCTGCCCTCAGCGTGGCGAATTCCTCGTTCCTGGTCAAGGTTCAGGCTTTCTTGCACTTCATCTCGGCCTTGCGGCGATACATTGCATCATCGGCCTTGCTGACGATGCTGGAAAACTTCTCTTTCTTCTTCGGGATATAGATAGCCGATCCCACCGCTACTTCATAGGTGACTTTTGGGGATGAAGAGAAGTAGGAGAGTACGGTATCTGCCAGATTCTGGATTCCAGTTTCCGTAACCGAAGGGATGATTGCAAGGAACTCATCCCCTCCGTA
>Ga0265295_1001635_pt1 | contig 38624 bp, 35 predicted proteins | sample Munlansysbiofilm_FD_192503 | JGI IMG/M metagenome (GOLD analysis project Ga0265295, IMG submission 192503) | Leachate microbial communities from a municipal landfill in Southern Ontario, Canada - Methane capture system biofilm | ecosystem: Engineered > Solid waste > Landfill > Unclassified ... | reverse complement strand
TTTTACTGCAAAATCATCTGATTGACGATCTTCAGCAAACTTCGCTGGAAATGCGGATGCTGCCTTTAACCACTATTTTTGAGCCTTTGCGCCACACCGTGCGGGAGCTGGCGCAGGAGTTTGGAAAACCGCTTAATTTTACCATTGAAGGTGGTGAAACCGAGCTTGATCGCAAGATTATTGACCGGCTTGGCGATTCGCTCATCCATCTTATCCGCAACGCCCTTGATCACGGACTGGAACCAACGGAAGAGCGGCTTGCAGCAGGCAAGCCTCCCAAGGGAAACCTCAGCCTTTCCGCCTGTTTTGACAGTGGCTGCGTTACCATTTTGCTAAGCGATGATGGTCGCGGTATCCAGAGATCAAAAGTACGGGAAAAAGCTTTGTCCAAAAGGATGTTTGACGAAAACACAGTTAAAACCATGCCGGATTCTGATCTTGTGAACCTGATTTTCGCGCCTGGTTTCAGCACCAGCCCGATTGTTACAGATATTTCAGGACGTGGCGTTGGCATGGATGTGGTGAAAAAAAGCATCACCAATGACCTTAAAGGTGCCATTTTTGTGGACAGCACAGAGGGTAAAGGAACGGTATTCCACCTGCGCCTGCCCCTTAACCTGGCTGTTTTCCCTCTTTTTATGGTCACTGCTGCAAATAAAACCTGTGCAGTTCCGGCTACTTCAATTGTGGAGATATTAAGCGTCTGCACAGATGAAGTTATTGATATTGTTGGCAAGCGTGCTGTTTCTTTGCGGGAACAGCTGATTCCGGTTGAGCGGCTCTCCCTTTTGCTTGGGCTTGATGATTCAGGTCAGCATCCAGATGAGCTGCTGATTGTGATTGTGCGGGACGGTGAATACAAACTTGGGCTGATTGTTGATGAACTGCTGGGGCAGCAGGATATGGTGGTAAAGCCGTTGCCAGATCATATGCGCAACCTGAAACTGGTTTCCGGTGTAACCATTGGCGGGCATGGTCTGATTATCAATCTTTTGAATATCCCCAGCCTGTTGCAGGCAGCCCGCAAAGTGGTTGCAACTGTACCGGCAGTCAGAGAAGCCAGGGCAAACAGTACATATAATATCCTGGTGGTGGATGATTCCTACAACACCCGCGAGATAGAAAAAAGCATCCTTGAAGCCAATGGTTATCATGTGGAAACAGCGGTGGACGGTGAGGATGGCTACGCAAAAACCCGCGAAACATTGTACGACCTGGTGATTACTGATGTGGAAATGCCTAATCTGGATGGTTTTTCCTTCACTGAAAAACTGCGTGCAGATGAGCGTTACCGCTTGATACCGGTAATCATAGTTACCTCCCGTGCCAAGGATGAGGACAAAAAGCGCGGCATCCAGGCAGGTGCCAATGCCTATATTATCAAAGGTGCCTTTGATCAGACAAATCTGATAGAAACCGTGGAAAGCCTGCTGTGATAGCGAGGAAATTACGTAATGAGCGATAGCAACCCATTGATTTTACTGGTGGATGATGACCTGTTTACCGCTGAATTGACCGGCATGGTGCTGGAGATGTCCGGCTATGGGGTGCTGATTGCCGAAGGCGGTTTTGATGCCCTGGAAAAGCTGGCTGCAGCACCGGCAATAGCAATGGTGATATCTGATATGAACATGCCGTTTATGGATGGTCTTGAGCTGTTTGCAGAAATACGCCAGCAGGGTCTTGCCCAGCCATTTGTGTTACTTACCGGCGATGATGCCGAGCCATTAAAAGCTGCCCATCCTGAACTTGATGCAGTGATTACCAAAGATGAACATTTGCAGGATGCACTACCGGAACTACTGGCAAGCCTGTTGTAGCTACCCAGCGAAAGGATGCCTATGGAAACCAAAGCCGTTGCAACAGCAGCCAAGCTGCAAAAAATACGTGATGCCTACCTGAAGCATCTTCCAACACAACTGGCAGCCATTGCTGATGAATATGAGCGGTTGATTACCGAACAGGCAGGTGGCAAAGATATGGCAACCCTGCACCGCCAGATGCATACCTTGCGGGGCAGCAGTGCTTCCTTTGGTTTTGTCAGGTTGAGTGCGGCTGCATCTGAAGCAGAAAAACTGCTGAAAGAAGTGCTGGTTTTGCAAAGTCATCCAAAACCTGGTTGGCATGGCAAATGGCAGGAAGCCTTTACTTTTGTAGAGCATGAAGTAAATGCCATTGAATCTGCTGCGGCTATTGATTTAAGGGCAGTTGAGCTGGTTGCTGCTAACAGTAGTGTGCCGGATAAAAACGGTCAGAAACTGATTTACCTTTGCGAGGATGATACCTATCAGCGACTGACCTTAACTGCACAGATTGAATGTTTCGGGTTCAGGGTGGTTTCCTTTGGCACTTTGGAGCAGTTACAAATGGCAGTTAAAAATGCCCCTCCCGATGCCCTGGTTATGGATCTTATCTTCCCTGGTCGTCCGGTCGGTGGTTCAGAAATCATCAGCCAGCTTGCCACACACGATGAGCAGACGATTCCGGTTGTTTTTGTCACCTCTTCCAACACCATGACTTCCCGCATAGCCGCAGCACGTGCCGGCTCCAGTGCCTATTTTGTAAAACCTGTCAATGTCACCGAGCTTTGCGCTGTGCTGGGCAGGCTTACTTCCGCAGAAATACCGGAACCTTGCCGTATTTTGATTGTTGATGATGATCCGCACCTGACTGACCTTTACAGTGCCACCTTGCAAGCTGCCGGAATGGAGACGTTAGCGGTAAATAATCCGCTTTTGCTGATGGAGCCTTTGCTGGAATTTAAACCTGATCTGATTCTGACAGATATGTATATGCCGGGTTGTAGTGGTCTTGAGCTGGCAAAAACTGTCCGCCAGATTAACCAGGTATTCAGCATCCCCATTATATTTCTTTCCAGTGAAACAGACCTGGGCAAGCAGTTTCAGGCAATGCGCATCGGTGGCGACGAGTTTCTCACCAAGCCGGTTGATGCAGAAAACCTGGTGGCAGCGGTGGCAGGGCGGGCAGAGCGGATGAAAATCCTGCGCTCTTACATGGTGCGGGACAGCATGACCGGACTTTACAATCATACTGCCATCAAAGACCATCTGGAGACTGCCGTTGCCACTGCCAGACAGGAAAAGCAGGAACTTTGCTTTGTAATGCTGGACCTGGACAGTTTTAAGCAGATAAATGACAACTATGGTCACAGTATGGGTGATCAGGTGCTGATTACCCTGGCGCGGTTGCTCGTCCAGCGACTGAAAAAAACTGATTTTGCCGGACGCTATGGTGGCGAGGAGTTTGCGCTTGTACTGCCAGGCTATGCTTTGGTAGAGGCGATGGATTTGATGGAACATCTGCGGGCAGCATTTGCTGCACTTGAATTTCCGATTGCAGCAGACAGATTCAAGACATCTTTTAGCTGCGGAGTGGCTGCTTTATCCCGTTTTAATGATGCTGATCTGCTTTGTCGTGCTGCTGATTCTGCCCTGTACCGAGCCAAGGATAAAGGTCGCAACCGTGTGGAGGAAGCCACAATTACCGAGCTGTGGAAAGAGACAAAATGAGGCGCGAATGAATAACAGGAAACCAAAACTTGCCATGTATTGGGCTGCTTCCTGCGGCGGCTGCGAGATATCCCTTGCCAATATCCATGAAGTTATTCTGGAACTTGATGAACATTTTGATTTTTTCTTCTGTCCCTGCCTGCTGGATACCAAAAAGGCAGATATTGACGCTCTGCCCGATGGTGCAATCAGTGTCACCCTTTTTAACGGTGCCCTGCGTACAGAAGAAAACAAGGAAATGGCACAACTGCTGCGCCGTAAATCACAACTCTTTATCGCCTTTGGCAGCTGTGCTGCCGGTGGTGGTATCCCTGCACTGGCCAATCATCATGGCACGCAACATCTCATGGATACGGTTTTCCAAAACGCGCCTTGTCTTGATAATCCGGAAGGTACGACACCGCAGCCGGTAAGCAGGGTGGCTGATGGTGAGCTGCACCTGCCTTTGCTGCTTCCATGTGTGCTGTCTGCCAAAGATGCTGTAAAGGTGGATTACACCATGCCTGGCTGCCCGCCGGAACCGGAACAGATTGTTGCGCTTATCCGTCACCTGGCTGCTGCCTTGCCGCTGCCATCTGTGGAAAATCTGCCTGTTTGCACTGAACGTGCTGTTTGCGACCAATGCACCAGAGAGAAAAAGAACCTGCCTGCCCCTTGTCTGCAACGCCCTTCTGTTGGTGTGCCGGAACCTGGCTGGTGTTTACTGGAACAGGGCTATCCATGCCTGGGCAGTGCCACCCGTGCCGGCTGTAACGCCCTTTGCCCTGCTGTCAATATGCACTGCACCGGCTGTTATGGTGCAATCGACCTGACATCAGACCCGGGGGCAGCGGCATTGGCAGCAATGGCAGCAGTAATCAGACCTGCCATTGCCGGACAGGATGAAGCAGCAATTCACAGTAATATAACCACTGCCATGAACGGATTACCCGATCCCTTGGGCAGTTTTTACCGCTACAGCCTGGCAAATGCAGTGACAGCAGTGTGCAAAAGGGAGGCAAGTCAATGACTAGACGGATTACCATTGACCCGATTACCCGCCTGGAAGGTCATGGCAAAATTGAGATATTCCTGGATGATGCTGGCGAAGTTTCCTCTGCCTATTTCCAGATACCTGAACTGCGCGGCTTTGAATCTTTCTGCGTTGGTCGTCCTGCCGAGGAGATGCCTGGCATTACCAACCGCATTTGCGGTGTTTGCCCCGAAGCCCACCATATGGCAGCGGCAAAAGCGGTGGATCAGGCGTTTGGTGTAACCTGTCTGCCGGCAGCCCGCCGTATCCGCGAGCTTATCTACCATGCTTTTATGGTTGTGGATCACACCACCCATTTTTACTGCCTTGGCGGACCTGATTTTATTGTTGGTCCGGACGCACCGCCTGAAGAGCGCAATATCCTTGGTGTAATCCGCAAACTGGGGCTTGATTCCGGTAAAAAGGTGATTGATTGCCGCAAACGTAATCACGAACTGATCAAACAGCTTGGCGGACGGGGTATTCATCTTTGCGGTGCCTTGCCTGGTGGCTGGTCTGTTCCGGTTACCAAAGAGCAGCAGGCAGTTTTTCGTTTGTTTGCCGTGGAAAATATCAATTTTGCGCAGTTTTCTCTCAAAGCATTTGAAAATCTTGTGCTTGGCAACAAAACTTATTACGACCTGCTTTTTTCAGATACTTACTACCATGAAACCCACAGTATGGGCAGTGTAAACAGCCAGAACAGCTCAAGTTATTACGATGGTATGATTAGAGTGGTGGATACAAAAGGCCGTCAGATAGCCTTATATAATCCGGCTGATTATCAGCAACATATTGCAGAACGGGTGGAGCCGTGGAGTTATCTGAAATTTCCTTACCTTAAACAGCTTGGCTGGCACGGGTTTGTTGATGGCCAGCAAAGCGGCATTTATATGACCACACCCCTTGCCCGCCTGAATGTATCAGACTGCCTTGATACAGCTTTGGCGCAGGCTGAATTTGAAAAGTTTTACGATTGTTTTGATGCCCGCGGCAAAGGGGAGGGAGGGCGTAACCGTCCGGTGCATTACCGCCTTGCCACCCACTGGGCAAGGCTGATTGAGGTTTTGCACGCAGCAGAAAAAATGCTGGAACTGCTGGATCATCCGGAAATCTGTGACCCCCATGTCCGTCAATCGGTTGAACCAGGGGCAGGCGTGGGCATTGCCTCGGTGGAAGCACCAAGGGGTACGCTTACCCATCATTATGAAACCGATGACCACGGCATACTCACCAGGGTCAACATGATTGTCGGCACCACCAACAACAATGCACCCATTTCCCTGTCCATTATGAAGGCAGCAAAAGGGCTGATCCATAACGGGCATTTTACACAGGGGATTCTTAACCAGGTGGAAATGGCTTTTCGTCTTTACGATCCCTGCTGCTCCTGTGCCACCCACGCGCTGGGTAAAAGTCCGCTTGAACTTAACCTGCGCAGGCAGAGTGATGGTGTGCTTGTTGATCAGCTGCTGCGTTGTTGAAAAACTACTGAAAGGTTGCTGGTGCTGGATGCTAACTGCTGAAAAACTGGTAATTGGTCTTGGCTCTCCATTTCTGGCTGATGACTCTGTTGGTCTGCATGTTGTGCGCCAACTGCAAACCAAAGGGCTGCCAGGTGTACGTTTTGTGGAATCCCATGCAGGTGGTCTTTTATTGCTGGAAGAGATGGAAGGTGCAAAACAGGTGATAATTGTTGATGCCATGCAGGACGAACAGCACCAGCCTGGTGAAGTCCTGATTTTGGGCATAAATGGCAGCAGCCAAAACGCTTCATGCAGCCATGATTGCAGTCTGCATCAGGCATTAAACATTGGACGCACCCTTAGTATGGAGCTTCCTGCTGATGATGCTATCCACCTGGTGGCAGTGGTGGCAAAGGATTTGACCAGCTTCAGCCAGCAGTTAACTCCGGATGTGGAGGCAGCAGTGGAGCCAGCATGTAAGGCGGTGCAACGGTTGTTTGGTTTTTAGCCACTCATGGTTTACCAATAAACACAAAAAACCAAATTTATAGACTTTTTGACGGAGATGCCATGACTGCACCAACAAAAACAATAGTTATTTTATGTAGTTGCAGCGGTATTATCTCAGATCGGATTAACTGGGAGAAAGTACAGGCTTTGCTCAAAAACCATCCAGCCAGACCTGAATTTGTGGTGGATGAGCTTGCCTGCGGTGCTGATAACCTGGAGCATCTTACAAAGCTGTTACGCGGGGAAAAACCGGATAATCTGGTGGTTGCAGCCTGTTCACCCCGTGATCATGAAGCTACTTTCCGTAAGCTGCTGGCAGATGCCGGAGTAAACCCCTGGCAGTTGCAGATGGTTAACCTGCGGGAGCAGGTGGCATGGGTTACCGCTGATCCGCAGCAGGCAACAAACAAGGCGGCAAGGATGATTTTTGCTGCCCTTAATCGGGTGCAGCACCACAAGCCGCTTTTTGAAAGACGGCAGGCAATACGCACTGAAGTTGCTGTTATCGGAGCTGGTCCGGCAGGTATGCAGGCGGCACTTACCCTTGCCCGCGCCGGCAGAAAAGTGGCACTTATTGAAAAAGAGCCTTTTATCGGCGGGTTACCGGTGCGTTTTGAAGAGCTTTTTCCAAACCTTGAATGCGGTCCCTGCCTGCTGGAACCACTGATGGGAGACCTGCTGCACGGCTTTGAAAGCGATCTTGTGCAGCTGCACACCCTTGCAGAAGTCATTGCTGTTACCGGCAGTTTTGGTAACTGGAACCTGACGGTGCGCAAAAATCCCCGTTACATCAATCCTGATCTCTGCATTGGCTGTATGATTTGCGCCGAGGTCTGCCCATCAAAGCGCAATAACCGCTGGAATGTTGACGGAGAAATATCAGCTGTGGATAGCCCCTTTGCCGGTGCGCTGCCCAACCTTCCCCATATTGATTCCTCTTTTTGTCTCAAGTTGCAGGGCAAAGATTGTAACATCTGCCAGGAAAACTGCCCGGTTCCGGATACCATCATCTTTGACGATGCAGCAAGCGAGTTTCAGCTTCAGGCAGGAGCAATAATTATTGCCAGCGGTGCTGATGAGTTGCAGGATAAACTGCCAGCCTTTGCCAGCGGAACCGAAATCCATACTGCCTACAGTTTTGAGCGTCTTTTGGCAATGAACGGACCAACTGGAGGCGAACTGCTGAAAAAGGATGGTACACCGCCTGCCTCCCTTGCCATTTTACATTGTGCCGGTTCGCTGGATAAGGAAAACACCCCTTACTGTTCAGCCACATGTTGCCGTGCTGGTATCAAATACGCTCACCTGGCTGCTGCCAGACTACCCGAACTTACTGTAACCAGGCTGGTGCGGGAGCAGGTTATTCCCGGAGTTGATGCAGCCGTACCTTTTCATAATGATCACAGCCATGTTGTCCGTTATCAGGGGTTGCCTGATCTTGCTTTGCAGGGCAGTGGCAATGAACAGACCATTCATTGCAATTCAACAGGTGAACAGGTTGCTGCCGAGATGGTTTTGCTGCTGCGCCCGATAATTCCGAGCCAGGGAACTGCCTCCATTGCTGAACTTCTGGAACTGGAGCGCGATAATGCCGGTTTTCTGTCACCGTTGCATCCCCTTGCCGATCCGTGCGCCAGCTCTGTAAAAGGGATTTATCTGGCTGGTTCCTGCCGAGGTGCGGCTGACCTGCGGGATGCCTTTGCCTCCGGCACTGCTGCTGCCGGACATGCACTTTCTGCCCTGGTTGAAGGGCGTGAACTGGTGGTGGATCCGCAGGTGGCATCTGTAAATACCAGTATCTGTGCAGGCTGCAAAACCTGTTTGCCCCTTTGTCCCTACAAGGCGATTTCATGGAATGAACAGGACAATTCAGCTTTTGTAACAGATATACTTTGTCGCGGATGCGGTGTATGCGTGGCAGCCTGCCCGGCAGGAGCGATCAGCGGGCAAGGATTTACGCGGGAGATGTTACGGGCAGAACTGAAAGGGGTATTGTCATGAGTTGCCAGACTTTGTCACAGCTGCAACAGTCTGTACCTGTACCGATTGATACCGGTTCTGACCAGAAGTTAAAGATAGTGGCTTTTTTGTGCAACTGGTGTTCTTACGCAGGTGCTGACAAGGCAGGTGCCAACCAGCTACCTGTGCCGGCAGAGCTTTCGGTAATCCGGGTGATGTGCTCGGGCAGGGTTGAGCCGACCTTGATACTGGAAGCCTTTGCCAGCGGTGCAGACGGAGTAATGGTACTTGCCTGCCACCCGGGTGATTGCCATTATAAACAGGGTAACCTGCAAGCAGCCTGTCGAGCTGAACTACTGGAAAAACTGTTGCCGCAACTAGGTGTAGATGCGCAGCGTTTTTGCTTTGATTATATCTCTGCCGCAGAAGCGGAGAAATTTTCCCGTCTTACCAGTGGGTTTTGTGCCAGATTGCAGGTAATCTGCAAAAAACAGGTAGCCGCAAAAAACATTGTGTAAACCTTTTAATTTTATTCATATTAAAACTTTGTGATTGTTTATCTGTTAGTTTTGTGGCAAACAAGCAGCTTAAAGTTTTTGGCTGTGCATATAAATAAATAGAATATCGGATCACGGTGCCCGTAAGGGTGAAAAGGGAAGAGGGGTGTATTTCCATTGGGAAGAATCCTCCGCGGACCCGCCGCTGTAAGCGATGACAAAGGGTAACACGTCACTGACCGTAAGGTTGGGAAGACGCCCGGCGGATGAATCGCAAGCCAGAAGACCTGCCTGATCTATGCACTTGGATTATCCTGAGGGTAAAGGGAAAGTGGATTAAGTAACAGGCTTTGAATACGTAAAGTCCGTTTGCGCTTTGTCGCAAGCGGACTTTTTTGTTTGCTTGAACTAAAAAAGTTGCACCAGGCTTCACCCCTTTCTGTGGTTTGGGGGAGTATGCTCCCCCATTTTTTTAGCTGAATTACCAGATATGAGGAGAAAAAACAGATAGCAGCACCAGGGTCGGAACAAGGGAAGTGGAGTGTAATTCTCCCGCTGTCCCGCAGCCGTGAAGGGAACGAACGCCCGATTAAAGCCACTGTCGCAGACTGCGATGGGAAGGCGGGCAAGTAGGTAGCCCGAAGCCGGAAGACCTGTCCGAACCGAACATTATTTCCCGAGGGAGGAAGAAGATGAAAAGAAGCAGACAGAAGCGAACCTGTAGTATGGCACTGGGCATGGTAATGGGGCTTTGCGCCGTTGCCGGAGCAGAGGAGCAGGACAAAAGCACGGACATCAGGCTGGAACAGGTGGTGGTGACTGCCAACCGGATGGAAACGCAGTTAAAAGAGGTGGGTAGTTCCATAACAGTCATCACGGCCGAAGAGATTGAGGCGCGGCAGCAGCCGTTACTGTTGGATGTGCTGCGCAGCGTACCTTCGGTGGATGTGGTACGAACCGGTACTATGGGTGGTACTACGTCAATATCCATACGGGGAGCTGGATCAAACAAAACCCTGGTACTGCTTGACGGCATTGAACTTGGCGATCCATCCTCCACCGGAGGCGAGTATGACTTTGCCAACCTGACCACTGACAACATCGAGCGGATCGAAATCCTGCGCGGGCCTCAAAGTACTTTGTACGGCTCCCGTGCCATGGGCGGGGTAATCAACATCATCACCAAGCGGGGTCAGGGTAAACCCACCGGCTACCTGTCGCTCTTGGGTGGTTCGTTTTACACCGCTTCGGAAAAAGCTGGCATTATGGGGGGTAGTGACAAGTACAACTACTCACTTGGTGTTTCACGCTTTGACACCAGTGGTTATTCCTCTGCCAACAGTAAATACGGCAACAGTGAGAAAGATGGTTATCAGAATACATCCATAAATACACGACTGGGCATTACTCCGATGGATAATCTTTCCGTTGACTTTATCATCAACTACCTGAGAAGCAGGGCTGAGCTTGATGGGGGTGGTGGTCCAGGCTATGATGATCCCAATTCTATTCAAAAGACTGAACAGGTATCATTCAGAACCCAGGCGGATCTGGATCTGTTTGACAAACTGTGGGAGCAGCGGCTGGGAGTATCATTTAATGATCTGACCCGTGACCTTAAAAACGATCCTGACCCTGCCCATCCATCTGACCTTTCCCGCGGACACTTCCACGGTCAAAGCGTAATGGTTGACTGGCAGCACACACTTAATCTGCACAAAACCAATACCCTTACCCTTGGGGTAGAGCGGAAGGAAGAAAACGCCAAGTCTGACTATTATTCAGAAAGTGTTTGGGGGCCACTCTCCAGTCCCTGGAAAGAACATTTTGCCCATACCACCGGCTTTTACCTGCAAGATCAGGTGAAGCTGTGGGATTCCTGGTTCACCACTCTTGGCGTGCGTCTGGATGACCATAGCAAATTCGATAGCAAGACCACATACCGTTTCACCAGTGCCTACGTTGTCAAGCAGACCGGTACCACCTTCAAAGGCAGCTACGGTACGGCGTTTAAAGCTCCGTCTCTCTACCAGCTCTACGCTCCCACCTACGGCAACACCAAGCTTAAGCCGGAAACAAGCAATGGCTGGGATCTGGGGATAGAACAGTCCCTGCTGAAAGACAGGCTGACCTTTGGAGCAACCTATTTCCATAATGATTTTGAAAACCTGATCATCTGGGATAATACCTACAGTAACCTTAACAAGGCCAGAACCCAGGGTGTTGAGCTGATGGCAAACGCACGCCCTTTTGATGACCTTACCCTTACTGCCGGTTACACCTACACCAAGGTCGAAGACCGCACCACCGGCCAGGCACCGGTGCGGATACCAAAGAACAAGATCAGTTTTGATGCCAATTACCGCTTCCTTAAAAATGCAAATGCAAACCTTGGGGTAGTATACGTCAGTTCCCGTAATGATAATTTCTACGATGCGGTTACCTTTGCAAAAACACCTGTAAAGGTTAAAAACTACGTACTGGTAAATCTGGCTGCCGCATACGATATAACAAAAAATATCCAGATATTTGGCAGGGTTGATAACCTGTTTGATCGGGATTATGAAGAAGTTTACGGTTATGGCACTGCTGGTATCTCCGGTTATGGTGGTATCAAGCTGTCATTTTAAGCGTAACCTCTGGAGTTGATGAATAATGAGTACTGATCTTGATATTCTGCTCTGGAGCGGCGGAACCCTGTTCAGCCTTGGGATTTTCGCTGCAAAGACAGGTATGGGTCTTGGATATGGTCGTTTCGGTCGTGTCGGGGTACTCTTGACTCTGGGGTTATACCTGGTTTTGTTCCAGGTAACGGCTCACCTGACACAGCGGCTCCTGCATTTGTTGGAGCCGCTACTGCGGGATGGTCCCTGGCTGCACGAAGTTATGGCGGCTGGTATGATTATCTGGGGCATCATTTTAATTGTAAAACCGGAAGGTAAAAATTGCCGTACCCCTGCCTCATCCTTAACGCTTCTCATACCCTGCCCGGTCTGCCTTACCGCAATAACCTTTTCAACCTGGACTGCTCTGCAAACCCTTCCGTTCCCTTCCTGGGGGGTAGGGCTGGCAATGGGTGGGATGTTTTCTCTACTGACTCTGATAATTATGTTTATCGCAAGAAAAAATTCGCATGATGGCGGTACTCCTTCCCTTGGCTTAGCCATGATTGCCATCGGTCTGTACTACATCGCCTCCCTGTTTCTTCCAGCCAAGGTGGAGCAGACGAAAGGGATGTACGGCTCGTTTGTCACGGAATTGCAGCCTGCCACCGTTAACGGCGCGGATGGCATGGTTTTGCTGCTGCTGGTCGGGGTGCTGCTGGCTGTGTTGTGTATAGGATTTTTCTTGCGTAAAGGAGATTGTGAATGAACCTGCTGGCTGGACTTGAAACCGTTCTCTACCTGATCTCTTCCGTAATGTTGTTCCCGGTGGTGGCAGGGCTGGTGCTGCTGGTGGGCTGGGTTACAATATTTTTCGGAAGTTTTCTGCGTGAATGGCTGGAACGTAGACGGAATCTGTCCGCTCCGCTTAAGCATTACCTCGGTCGTCTGGCAGAGGCTCTGGAAGCACCGGACCGGGAGAATCTGGACCTCAAGATGGAACGGCTGCTCCAGACTGCGGAGCTTGCCCAGATCAAATCCCTGGACAAAATCCGCTTCGTCATCCGGGTGGGCCCGGCCCTGGGGCTGATGGGCACTCTGATCCCCATGGGCATCTCCCTTTCCTCACTGGCACAGGGGGATCTACCCAAAATGGCAGGCAGTATGGTCACCGCCTTCACCACCGTGGTGGTGGGGCTGGCGTGCAGCATCGCGGCCTACCTGATGTCCCTGACCAAGGAGAAATGGGTGCGGGCCGACCTGCGGGAAATGGAGTACCTGACCGAGGCAACGTTGCGGGAGCGGCTGGGGAAAACCGCACTGCTGACTGAAAAGGAGCGGGACCATGCGCTATCTTAAACGCCGCAACCGGTTTGACAAGTATGACGAGCCGCTGGAAGATCCGATCTCCGGGGTTGCCAACCTGTTCGATGTCAGCGTGGTATTCATCGTCAGCATGATGATCGCCCTGTTCATGGCTTACAACATGCTGGACCTGATGGACCCGACATCCGAGGTGAGCATCACCAAAAAAGCGGCCGACGGCAGTATTGAGGTAATCAGCAAAAAAGGGAAGGAAATCAAGGTGCGCAAGGTGACCGACAAACGGCTTTCCGGCGAAGGGGAGCGGCTGGGTACCGCCTATAAGTTGAATGACGGCAGAGTGATCTATGTGCCGGAATGATTCTGCTGCCATTTCAGGATATTCCATAGGTTGGCGGCTACTGTTTGCTGTGGTCATGTTTTTCCTTTTTCTGCCGTTTCTGCGCGGTACTACTGTGGCAGCCGAACAGCCATTGAAAGTAAGTCTGCTGCTGGGGGATTACAACAGCCGTCTGGCGGTACGTGCAGTGCAGGCAATCAAAACGCAGTATCCGGAACTTTCCGACCGTATCGCCTTTGAGGTGGCTGCCGGGGGAACCGTCCGCCAATCCGCCGGAACAGCCATTGCTTCGGGTGGATCTACACCCGGGTTCGGCGTTGTCCATATTATGGACCGCCAGATGGTGGCCCAGTACAAACCAGCCATTGCTGCCATGCGAAAGGCAGGGATGAAGGTCTATGCCGTGGGGGGCATATACGGCAAAGATGACGAGGAGATGGAGCTTATTAACGACCCGGTGGTGGAGCGTTATTTCACCGAAGGGGGCGTGGACAACTGCATCAACATGATCCTGTTCCTGCTCCACCGTGATAGCGGTATGGAGGTTGCGTACCGTGAGCCTGCCCGGATGGCTCCGGAAGGTATCTACCTGAAGGAAGGGCGGCGCACCGTTGCTACCCATGAGGAGTATCTTCGCCTGTACTGGCAGCGTCCCGGTCCCTGGATCGGCATCACCTTCTACAAAAATTTGGTGGACAACGGCGACACGACCATTCTGGATAGCCTGATTGATACCCTGGAACAACGGGGGATGAATGTGCTGCCGGTCTACGGCTATCCATCAGAGCAGCCGGTGGAACGCTATTTCTTTGATGAAAATGGTAAAAGTCGAGTAAAAGCTGTGATCGGTCTTTCCCTCAAGGTGGGAACCACCCCACAGACTGCGGTTCCGTTGTTCTCCCGTCTGGGGGTTCCGGTACTTGATGCCATTATACTTTATTACCAGTCCCGCAAGGAATGGGAGCAGTCTCCGGTGGGGCTGGACATCTTCGAGCGGGGGGCATCAGTAGCCATGCCAGAACTGGCCGGCATCATCCAGCCCACCGTGGTTGCCTCGCGGGAGCGGGTGCGCGACCTGATCACCGGGCTGGAGTACGTGGAGACCCGTCCGATTCCGGAACGGATTGAGCAGCTGCGTGATCGTATTTCCCGCTGGCTGATATTGCAGACCAAAAGCAATGCAGACAAACGGGTTGCCCTGATCTACTACAGCTATCCGCCGGGCAAACAGAACATCGGGGCTGCCTATCTGAATGTGCTGCCGGAAAGCCTGTTCGAGATCGTCTCACGGTTGCAGCGGGAAGGGTACACCACCGGCAGCAACGACATCGGCAAGGAGTGGCTGTTCAATGATGTACACACCTTTGGTCGCAATATCGGCAACTGGGCACCCGCCGAGATCGACCGCCTGGCACGAAGTGGCAAGGCTGTACTTATGCCAATGCAGGTCTACAAAAGCTGGTTCATGGAGCTGCCCGAAGGGTTCCGCCGGTCGGTGGTGCGGGACTGGGGCGAGCCGGATGCCAGCAAAATCATGACTTGGCGTGATGACCGAGGCACTGCGTTTATCGTGCTTCCGGCGGTGCGCTACGGCAACATCCTGCTCACCCCCCAGCCGGCCCGTGGGTGGGAGCAGGATATCAAAAAAGCCTACCACAGCATCACCCTTGCTCCCCACCACCAGTACATCGCCTTTTATCTCTGGCTCAAGCGGGGCTTCAAGGCTGATGCCGTTGCCCATATCGGCACCCACGGTACCCACGAGTGGCTCTCCGGCAAGGAGGTCGGTTTCACCGCCGAAGATCCGCCGGAACTGCTGATCCAGGATCTGCCCAACATCTACCCCTACATCGTGGACGATGTGGGGGAAGGGCTTCAGGCCAAGCGGCGCGGCATGGCGGTGGTGATCGACCATATGACGCCCCCCCTGGACAAGGCTGGTCTTAACCTGGAGCTGAAGGAACTGACTGCCCTGATCAACGACTATGCCGATGCCAGGGAGAAATCCCCCCAGCTGGCCGATACCCGACTTCAGGAGATCAACACCCTCTGCCGCAGGATTGGGCTGCTCACCGACCTGAAGCTGACCGCCATCACCACCCCCGACCATGTGGAGGAACTGGACGACCATATCCGGGAGATCGGCGAAAAAGCGACCCCCTTTGGCCTGCATACCTTCGGTAAAGTGCCGGAGGAGAGGTACATCGCCAGCACAGCAAAGGCGGTGGTGGATATAGAAATCAATCTCTCCCCTGAAGAACGGCAGAAGCGTATTTTTGCCATGCAGCAAGCTATTATTGCCGGTGGAGAACGGGAGCTGGACTCTTTCATTGCGGCTCTGGCTGGACGCTACATCCCTGCCGGTCCGGGCAATGACCCGATCCGCACGCCGGAATCGCTGCCCACCGGCAAGAACTTCTACTCTTTTGACCCGACCAGGGTTCCCACGCCGGCGGTCTATGAAACCGGGAAGAAGCTGGCCGAAGAGCTGATTAGCGACTACCAGCAACGCCACGGTGCTTACCCGGACAAGCTGACCTTCAACATCTGGGGTACCGAGACCATCCGCCACGAAGGGGTGATGGAATCCCAGATTATGTACCTGCTGGGGGTGCGCCCCCGCTGGGACGAACGGGGGCGGATCAGCGGAGTTGAGGCGATTCCCCGTAACGAGCTGGAGAGGGGCAGGATTGATGTCACCATGGTTCCGTCCGGACTTTATCGCGACCTGTTTCCCAATCTGATGGCACTTTTGGATCAGGCTGCGACAGTGGCCAGGGACCAGGATGAGACAGACAACCTGGTGAGGAGTAATATTAAAAAAACCAGGGAGATGCTGATGAGTCGGGGGGTGCCGGAAGAGCGGGCGCAGCGGCTGGCATCGGTACGGATATTCACCGAGCCTTCCGGAGCCTACGGCACCGGCCTGGACACGGTGATCACGGCTTCCAATACCTGGGATACCGAAAAACAGGTGACAGATGTCTATTTTATGCGGATGAGCCACCTTTATGGTCATGGGTTCTGGGGGGATACCGCCGAACATGATGGCGTAAAACTTGGTGAAACGCTGCTGAAACAGGCACTCTCCGGCAGCCAAATGGCTGTGCACAGCCGTTCCTCCACCATTTTTGCCACCCTGGATAACGATGATGTTTTCCAGTACCTGGGGGGAACGGCGATGGCGATCCGTGCCATTGACGGAAAAACCCCGGAAGTCTACCTCACTGACATGACCAACCCGACCCAACCCAAACAGGAAACCCTGGAAAAGATGATGGGTCAGGAGATGCGCTCCCGCTATCTGAACCCAGAGTGGATCAAGGCGATGATGAAGGAAGGCTACAGCGGGGCGCATTTTGTGGATAAAGTTGTGGAACACCTCTGGGGCTGGCAGGTGACGGTGCCGGAGGCGGTGGACAGTGCCAAGTGGCAGGAGATGTACGAAACCTGGGTCAAGGATCGCAACAACCTGGGATTGAAGGAACTGTTCCGCCAAGCAAAGAACCCCTGGGCCTACCAGTCTATGGTGGCGCGGATGCTGGAGACGGTGCGCAAACAGTACTGGCAGCCCGAACCGCAGGTGATGGAGAAGCTGGCGGAAGAGTATGCCCGGAGCGTTCAGGAGGTTGGGCTGACCTGCTGCGACCACACCTGCAACAACCCGCAACTCACCGGCTTTACTCGGGCAACCCTGCTGTCGGTGCCGGGGCTGAAAAACCTGGCCCCCGGCTTCATGCAGGCGTTGCAGGCCATGAAGCAGCCTGACGGCGGGGCGCGGAGCAGCCAGACCCGGCAGCAGACGCGGGCAACATCGGGCAGCCAGGATGCTGTTCAGGGCACCGCCGGCCGTGCCCCGGGCGGTAGCGGCGCGGCGGACGGAACCAAAGCGGTAACCGGGTTCGAGATGCAGGAGAGCGGCTCTGTTGCTTCGGGTGCTTCATCGGCTCCGATCCCCTGGTTGTTCATGCTGGGGTTTGCTGTGGTGCTGGGGCTGGTTGGTTATGGTTTCAGAAAAAGCAGATAACTGATTACTACACTCATATCATAGTGCAGTTGAAAAGGAGATTACATGAAACGGTTGTTCATGCTGGTCGTGTCCCTGTTGTTTTTACCGGTGTTTGCTCAAGGTGCCGACATTCACCTTCCGGCAAATCTGCATGCTACAGCGCAGGTGGTAAAAACCACACTGGACAATGATTGGGAAAAAACCCTGTTGGTTACTTTTGCTGAACGGCGGCGGACACTGGCGACTTTTGATGGATTTGTGGAGGCTATGGCAGCCATGAACCATTCAGCATCTCCCCTTTTGTGGGAAAAGGTGAGCAAGGAGTTTATGTCTGTAAAAGGCTGTGGCGGTCAGGTGTATATGGATGTTGTTCGTGAAAGGCTTGCCAGGGATGCCGGTCTGGAAAAACAGGATATAACCAAAATGGCAACTGCGGCTGACATGGATAATCTGGCTGTAGTAACAAAGGAGTTCAAGCCTTTTACCGTTACAGTGCTGGCAACTGCAGGAGCCAGAACCAATGCAATACGCACCGGTGTTGATGAGGGTATCCACATTGAAGGTGAAGAGCCGAAGGGAACCATCAACATCATGCTGCTTACCAATGCGCAGCTTACAGATGGTGCAATGGCGCGGGCCATTATCACTGTGACTGAAGCTAAAACTGCTGCCTTGCAGGATCTTGATGTGCAAAGCAGCTACACCCCTGATGCCCAGGCAACCGGTACCGGCACTGACAGTGTAATTGTCGTGGCAGGAACCACCGGTCCGACAGTCACCTATACCGGCGGTCACAGCAGGATTGGCGAACTGATCGGCAAGGCAGCCTATGAAGCGGTGATTGAAGCTCTGGTGAAACAGAACGGATTCAAACCGCCTGCACCTCGACCGTTGGTGTCGGCGGAAGCCCGCAATGAAAAGGCTGCAAGCATTGAGGCCGAAAAATGGCTATGGCTGCTTGATGAAGGGAGGTTTCCCGAAAGCTGGGACGCTTCTTCCGAGCTGTCTCGCCGATCAATAAAGTAGCCACAAAAAACATTGTGCAAGTCTTTTAATTTTACTCATATTAAAACTTTGTGATTGTTTATCTGTTAGTTTTGTGGCAAACAAGCAACTTAAAGTTTTTGGCTGTGCATATAAATAAATAGAATATCGGATCATGGTGCCCGTAAGGGTGAAAAGGGAAGAGGGGTGTATTTCCATTGGGAAGAATCCTCCGCGGACCCGCCGCTGTAAGCGATGACAAAGGGCAACACGTCACTGACCGTAAGGTTGGGAAGACGCCCGGCGGATGAATCGCAAGCCAGAAGACCTGCCTGATCCATGCACTTGGATTATCCCGACGGTAAAGGGAAAGTGTGGTAAGTAACAGGCTTTGAATACGTAAAGTCCGTTTGCGCTTTGTCGCAAGCGGACTTTTTTGTTTCGTAACGCAGATGATTCCAGGAGCCTGACAGGCTCCCAAACAAAGGAGAAGTTAATCATGCACATTATGGAAGGTTTTTTACCTGTAAAACATGCCATTGGCTGGAGTATTGCATCGGCTCCGTTTGTGGCTTACGGGCTTTATTCAGTCAGTAAAACAATTAAGGAAAAGCCTGAACAGAGGATGCTTCTGGGGGTGGCTACAGCCTTTACCTTTGTACTTTCGGCATTGAAGATGCCTTCTGTTACCGGCAGTTGCTCCCACCCCACCGGCACCGGTCTGGGTGCAATACTTTTTGGTCCGGCAGCAATGGCTCCAATAGGTGCGGTGGTGCTGCTGTTTCAGGCTTTGTTGCTTGCCCACGGCGGCATTACCACCCTGGGAGCCAATATTTTTTCAATGGCTATTGTGGGGCCGTTTGTTGCCTTCGGGGTTTATCGTCTTGCCAAAGCGGCAAAGCTTCCCTTTGGTGTTTGTATCTTTCTGGCTGCGGCTTTGGGAGACCTTTTGACCTACGTCACCACATCGGTGCAACTGGCTTTGGCTTTTCCTGATCCGGCTGGTGGTTTTGCTGCATCCTTTGCCAAGTTTGCCACTGTATTTGCCGTAACCCAGATTCCGCTGGCCATCAGCGAAGGGCTTTTGACTGTGATTGTTTTTAATGCTTTGTCCCGCTTTAATCCTCGGGAATTGCAGGAGCTTGATGTTGTGGAAAGCAGGGAGGTGCAGGCATGAAACGGTATCAGAACCTGATTTTACTGGCTTTGGTGGCTGCGCTGGTGGTTATTCCGTTGCTGATAGTAAAGGCACCGGAACCAGGACCTGATGGTGAAGAAGTGGAAATTTTTGAAGGTGCTGATAACCAGGCAAAGGATCTGATTACAGAGATAGTGCCTGATTATCATCCCTGGGCAGAGTCTTTGCTGGAGCCACCCAGTGGTGAGATAGAGTCACTGCTCTTTGCACTTCAGGCAGCTTTGGGTGCAGGCTTTCTGGGTTATTGGTACGGCAGTTCTGCAACCCGTGCCAGACTGCGTCAGTCAGGAGAAAAAAAGGCTTGATGCTGCTTGAACAATATGCCAGCAACAACCGCTGGCGGCAGGTTAATCCTGCTGCCAAGGGGCTTTTCTCCCTGTGCGGGCTGACAGCGGTGCTGATTGCAGTTAACCCGCGTGTTACCGGTTTTGTGGCACTGGTCATGGTTGCAACAACCATGCTGGGAGCTGGCATACCTTTGAAAGATTATCTGCGGGTGGCAGCTCCAGCACTGCTTTTTCTGCTGGCAAGCGGGCTGACGTTGCTGGTATCGCTGCGGTTTGATGCTCCTTCCGGACTGGTTTTGCAACTGGCTCCTTCGGAGCTACCCCGTGCGGTTTTGGTCTGCACCCGCTCTTTGGGCGGGTTTACCGCCTTGCTGTTTCTGGCATTCAGTACACCCGTAAATGATATTATTGCACTGCTGCGCCGCCTGAAGTTGCCGGAAGTGCTGCTGGATCTGATGGTTCTTTGCCACCGGATGCTGTTTGTGCTGTCCGGTGCAATAAATGATATGCGCACGGCGCAAGCCGCGCGTTTAGGAAATGCCGGAATGCGGCAGAGTCTGCGCTCACTGGGCATACTGGTTGCCAATCTGATGGTACAGGTCTGGCAGCGTTCGCTCGCCCTGTACTACGGTGCATTGACGCGTAACAATGATGGTGCGCTGCGCTTTCTCGAACCCGAGTATCCGGACAGCCGCACCAGCATCGTAATTGCAGCTCTGGGCGGCAGTTGTCTGATGGTGCTGGCGTTGGTGATTTCATGACTAATATCAGCAAAGCTAATCTGCTGGAGCTGCAAAATGTCAGTTTCAGCTATCCGGACGGCAGCCAGGGGCTGCACAACTGCTCAATTCTGTTTCGCCGCAACAGGCGTGCTGTGCTGCTTGGCTTAAACGGTGCAGGCAAGACCACCCTGTTTTTGCACTGCAACGGCATTTTTCGTCCTCAAAAGGGACAGGTGTTGTACAACAGCTCTCCCCTGGATTACAGCCGTCAAGGCTTGCGGGAGCTGCGCTCGCGGGTGGGGCTGGTGTTCCAGAATCCAGACAGCCAGCTTTTTTCTGCCAGTGTGCGGGAAGATATTTCCTTTGGTCCCATGAATCTGGGGCTTGAGCGTCATGAAGTATGTACAAGGGTGGAGCAGGCACTGGAGGCGGTGGGGATGACCGATTATGCCGGAAAAGCGGTGCATAACCTTAGCTATGGTCAGAAAAAACGGGTCTGCATAGCTGGCGTGCTGGCAATGCAACCAGAGCTGCTCATCCTTGATGAACCGTTTGCCGGTCTTGATGTCAGTATGCAGACTGAATTGAATCTGATTCTTGATCAGCTTCACGAACAAGGGATAACCATTATTCTGGCAACCCATGATATTGATTTTGCCTATCAGTGGGCAGACGATATCTGTGTTCTGGTGCAGGGTACCTGCAAGGCAGTCTGGGATGGTCTGCAAAACCCGCAGCAGCTGGAACAGTTTGTAGCACATGGCTTCGGGATGCCCCGTGTTGCCCAGCTATATTATTCATTGGTGCAATCAGGATTACTGGCAAGCAGTCAAGCAATCCCCCGCAGCCATCAGGAATTGTTAAACCTGATTCATGGCTAGCTGTTTTGCCTGGATTAAAAGCTTTTTAAGGAGTTATGACAGATGTTTCTGCCAATACAGCTACAGATGGAAAACCGTGCCTGCCTGGTGGTGGGTGGCTCGGAAGTTGCTGCCCGTAAATGCATCAAGTTGCTGGAATACGGTGCCAACGTAACCGCAGTTGCTCCTTTTTTCAGTAATAATCCTGTCTGGCAGGCGGCACAGCTTACAACCATTGCAGCACCGTATGATTGCAGCCTGCTGAAAGGTATGCTGCTGGTGATTGCTGCCACCGATGACCCATTGGTTAATCAGATTATACTTGCTGATGCCGCAGCCAGGGGGATTCTGGCTCAACGTGTGGATCATGCTGATGCTGGAGACTTTCTGCTGCCAGCCACCTTACAGCGGGGCAGGCTTGCAATCTCCTTTGCAACTGATGGCGTAAATCCGGCTTTAAGCCGCTTGCTGCGGGATCAGACCGAAGTTTTATACGATGAAGTGTATGCCGATTATATTGAGCTGATGGCAGCGGTGCGTAAAGAAACAGCCTGGCAGCAGTTGCCCAAGGCGCAGCGCAAAAAAGGTTTGCGCAACATGGCTTGCGTTGTTGCAAAGGTGTTGCCGTTACTGCGATCGGGCAGGCAGGACAAAGCCAGGCAACTGCTTGAAATTGCAGCAGGTATCAGGAAAGCTGCAAACTCTGAACCAGGCTGTGTCTATCTGATTGGTGCAGGACCAGGAGATACTGGACTGATTACTGTTAAAGGGATGCAACGTCTTAAGGAAGCTGATCTGGTGTTGTATGACGGTTATGCAAACCCGCTGCTTTTGCAGCAAAACTGCCCCTTCGCCGAGCATATTGATGTGGGCAAGCATAAAGGCGGCAACTGCCCGACACAGGATGAGATTAACGCATTGTTGCTGGCAAAGGCGCAAAGCGGTCTTGTTGTAGCGCGCCTTAAAGGGGGCGATCCACTGATGTTTGGCCGAGGTGGAGAAGAGGCAAGAATGCTGGCAAAATATGGCATACCGTTTGAGATTATTCCTGGTGTCAGCAGCGGACTGGCAGTACCGGCCTACGCCGGAATACCGGTTACTGATCGGGAGTTTGCTTCTTCGGTTGGCTTTTACAGTATGCACAAAAAAGAAGGGAAGCTGCTTGCAGATACAGAATGGCAACGGATGGCCAATGGACCGGATACCCTGGTATTGCTGATGGGCAGTACTGTGCTGCATGAAATAGCCGAAAACCTGATCCGCTGCGGTCGTTCTCCATCCACGCCAGTGGCTCTGATAACAAAGGGAACCGGTGCAGAACAAACCCGTTACCTTGGTACACTTGCCACCATAGCGACATTGGCTGATCATTATCGTCCCGCACGACCAGGCATAATTGTGGTGGGAGATGTGGTCAGGGTTGTGCCGGAAATGGACTGGTTTCCGTGCAAAACGCTGGAAGAAGATAACTGATGGCATGTAAAGCGATTTTAATAGCTGGAACCGGCAGCGGTGTGGGCAAGACATCGGTCACCCTGGGGCTGGTTGCAGCTTTGAAACGGCGCGGTCTTACTGTACAGACTTTCAAGGTGGGACCTGACTTCCTTGATCCTGCCTGGCTGGCTCTGGCTTCCGGCAGACCTTGTTACAATCTTGATGGCTGGATGTGCGGTGAAACCTATGTGCGTAATCTGTTTGCAGCAAAATCCGCTGATGCAGATATTGCGGTTGTTGAAGGGGTAATGGGGCTTTTTGACGGTGCAGATCCTGCCAACTCAACAGGCAGCAGTGCCGAGATCGCCCGCTGGCTTGGTCTGCCAATATTGCTGGTGGTGAACAGCCACGGGGTTGCCCGTACCCTGGCTGCCACAGTCAGTGGCTTTTGCAGCTTTGAAGCCGGAGTGCGTATAAGTGGTGTGGTGGCTAATCAGTCCGGATCAGACCGCCATGCCAGATGGCTGCAAGCATCGCTTCAGGCAGCTTCTTTACCGCCACTTGCCGGGGCTATCCCCAGGCAATCCTTGCCGACCCTGCCTAGTCGCCATCTGGGGCTGGTAAGCGCAGACAGTATCAAGCTTTTGCCCCATTTGCTGCAAGAGCTTGCTGCAAAGATTGAACAGCACCTGAATATTGATGCTCTGCTGAAAACAGCTGCCACGGCATTGCAGCCGAAAACTCCGCTTGCTGTCGCAACTGTTGCCAAGGCTGTAACCGTAAAACTTGGTATAGCCAAAGATGAGGCATTCCATTTCTATTACCAGGATAATCTGGAAATACTGGCAGCCCAGGGCGCAGAGCTGGTAACTTTTTCGCCTTTGCATGATACGGCTTTGCCGCCTGATCTGGATGGCATCTATCTGGGGGGTGGTTATCCTGAAGAGTATGCAGCAACTTTGTCTGCCAACAGCACCATGCTGGCAGATATGCGTACCTTTATCGCCTCGGGTCGACCGGTGTACGCCGAATGTGGCGGGCTTATGTACCTTTCCTGTGGCATTGAATTGCTGGATGGCAGCCGTCATCCTCTGGTGGAGGTATTGCCATTTTATACCCGCATGTTATCCAGACGCAAGGCTTTGGGCTATGTTGAAGTAACGCTGCGGCAAGACACACTGATCGGGCAGGCAGGGTCACTATTGTGGGGTCATGAGTTCCATTATTCTGAAATTATTGAAGATAATACCGTCGATCAGCTGCGACCATACAAAACTGCCAGACGTAACAGTAACAACAGCCAGCTTCAGGGTTATCAACAGGGTAATCTGCTGGCAAGCTATGTTCACCTGCATTTTGCCCGTTGCCCGCAGGCTGCGGCGTATTTGATAAAAACCTGCAAGGAGGCATCATGCCGGACACTGCGCTGATTCACAGCCTTTTAGCCAGACCGTTAAATGGCGAGCAGATTGAAGAGCTTTCCTTTTCCTGTATTGATAGAGAAGCAACAGGGCATACATTTACACCTGATCAGTGGCAGGTGGTGCGCCGATTGATCCATACCACTGCTGATTTTACGCTGATGGATCTGGTATGTTTTTCTGCTGATGCCATTGCAGCCGGTACAGCTGCCTTGCGTAAAGGCAGTCCGATTTTTACTGACTCCAACATGATCCGCTCCGGACTTTCCCAGGCGCGTCTTGGTTCGGTCTGCCCGGCTTATGGTAAGGAATCAATTTTTTGCCATGTGGCTGATGAAGATGTGGCAGAAGATGCCAGATGCAGCGGACTGCCCCGTTCTCTTTTTGCCATGCGTAAGGCGCGTGCTGTGGTTGATGGCGGTATTTTGCTGTTTGGTAATGCACCGGTGGCTCTTCTGGAGCTTAACCGGATGATTATTGAAGAAGGGGTGCGTCCTGCACTGGTGGTGGCCATGCCGGTGGGGTTTGTCCATGTAATTGAAAGCAAGGATGAGCTGATGAAGCTGGGGGTACCGTTTATTGCACTTGCCGGCAGGCGTGGTGGCTCACCGCTGGCAGTAGCAACCTTGCATGCACTGTGTACAATTATCAATAAGCAGATTTGCGCATAGGTTGCATAATCAGATGCTGCAACTTTGCTGCACTCGTAACCCCACCCGACCTCCCCTTAACCTAAGGGGAGGGGCTTTAGTACCCCCTCTTAAGATAAGAGGGGGCAGGGGGAGTTATGAAAATGAAGAAACGAAAAAAGGCTGTAAAGGAGTAACTAAATGACACATCTTTCCAACCGTGCTTTAGCACTGGTTTTTTTCGGCACCACCGCAGATGCAGGTCTTAAGGTGTATGACAGAATTGAAGAGCAGATGGCAGCCCGTTATCCGCAACTGCTTATTAAACGTGCGTTTACTTCCCGGGTTGTGATCCGCAGGCTACAGGAGCGGGGCATAACAGTGCCAGATTTACCGCAACTGCTGGCATCTTTCAGGCAACAAGGTGTCAGCGAGGTGGCAGTACTGCCGTTTCTGATTGTCCCAGGACAGGAGTATGGCAAGATTACCGCCGCGCTGGCAGCAGAACCGGCATTAAAGAGCGTGTGCGCTGCACCACTTTTAAATAATGAGGCTGACTGCGAAGAAGTGATTACTGCCCTTAAGTCGGAGATTCCTGCTGATATCCCCACGGTAATCGGTTGCCATGGCAATAAGCTGTACGACCATTTTAACAAGGAAATCAGGCAGTTTGCTGCCATGATTGAAGCCCGTTATCCTCTGGTGATGGTGGCAACCATTGAGGGGGACAATCCGGGCACAACACCGCTTGGCAGGGCGCGTGAGCTGGCCAGTACGGCCGGGGCAGTACACTTTATCCCTTTGATGCTGGTGGCTGGCGATCATGTTATGAACGATATGCTGGGCGATGAAGAGGATTCATGGAAAACCCTAGTGGGTGCAGCCTCCGTAAGTTGCAGCCAGCCTGTCGGGATGAATGACCGTGTACTGGACATCTATTGCCAGCATCTTGAAGCAGCCATGCAAACCAGCTTTGGAGGCGTATGATGAACTACTTTGAAAAAGCCCAGCCCGGACATTTCTACGCTGTGGGGGTTGGTCCCGGTGCGCCGGATCTGGTGACACTGCGGGCAGCCCGACTGGTTGAAACCGCAGACCTGATTATTGCTCCCCGCTCAAGTAAAGCCAGCGAAAGTCTGGCAGTTACTGCCATCCGTCCGCTGCTTTGCGGGCAGGAGCTGATTGAAAACAGCTACCCGATGGAGCGTGATCAGGAAGCAACACGCCACTGCTGGGGTGAAATGGCTGATCTGGTGGTGCAGCGTTGCCGGCAAGGGCAGGCTGTTGTGCAGATAACCATTGGTGAGCCGCTTTTTTACAGCACCAGTGCCTATTTACTGGAAGCACTGGCAAACCGCATGTCTGCTGATACGATTCATCTGGTGCCAGGCATAAGTGCCATGCAGGCGGCAGCTGCCTGTTTTGGTGATCCTCTGACCATGCAGGATGACCGCCTGATGCTGATGCCGGCTGTCCGTCTTGATGAGGTGGCTAAGGCGTTGGAACAGTGTGAAACAGTGGTGCTTTACAAAGTGGGACCACGCCTGAAAGCATTAACAGGACTGCTGGCACAAAAAGGGCTGTTGGACAGAGCCAGGCTGGTCTGCCATGTGGAGCAGGAGGGGCGCGAGGTGATTGTTTCCCGTCTTACTGACGATCTTCCTGATGCAATGGGCTACATGTCAACCGTCATAGTGCAGCTTGGTCGCAAAGGCTGGGAGTGAGTCTACAGAGATGAAGCAGGACAAAGAGTGCCGCTAAATGAACAAGGAATTAAGGGGAGGTTACACCACCGGCAGCTGTGCTGCCGCTGCTGCTCAGGCGGCAACCCTGGCGTTGTTCGGACAGCCGGTGCCGTCCTGCATTGAGCTTGCCCTGCCGGACAACAGCCGTGTGCTGCTGCCGGTGGAAGAGCTGCATTGCGGTGATGGTTGGTGCAGTGCCTCGGTGCGTAAAGATGCCGGTGATGACCCTGATGTTACCAACGGCTCTGTTGTTGTTGCCGTGGTAAGCCTTTCCGATGCCAGCGGCATTACCTTTAGGGCTGGCGAGGGGGTGGGCACGGTAACCCTGCCAGGTCTGGCGATACCGCCTGGAGAACCTGCCATTAACCCTGCACCGCGCCGGATGATTGAGCAGGCAGTACGACAGGTAACCGGCGATGACCTGATTATCACCATTGCCATCCCTGGTGGCAAGGAGCTGGCAGCAAAGACCTTTAACCCGCGTCTTGGTATTGTCGGCGGTTTGTCTGTACTGGGCACAACAGGCAGGGTGCGTCCTTTCAGCCATGAGGCGGTGCAGGAGACCATCCGCTGCTCCCTTGATATTGCCCTGGCGTGCGGAATCAAAGCCCTGATTCTGGTTCCAGGAAATATCGGGGCAAGGGCAGCGGCAAAGCATTTTCAGATCAGTGAACATCAACTGGTTGAGGTGGGTAATGAATGGGGCTATCTGCTGAAACTGGTAGCTGTCAGACCGCTTGCAAGACTTTTACTGCTGGGACACCCGGGCAAGCTTGTAAAACTGGCAGCTGGGCAGTGGGATACCCATTCAGCACGTTCAGATTCTGCCCTGCCGTTGGTGATTCGTTATTGTAAAGAGCTTTTTGGCAATGCTCCTGCAGGCATTCCCACTGTGGAGGGTCTGTTTCAGGCACTTGATCCGGCTGCCCGCCAGAAATTGGGTGATATGCTGGCTGATGCTGTTGCGGCAGCGGTTGTTAGTACATTTACCCCTGATTTTCCGGTAATGGTGGTACTTACCGACAATAATGGCGACTGGCTGGGTGGCAGTAACAATATAACGCTGTGGAAAGGAAGTGCATAAATGGCAGTTTTTTTTGTGGGGGCAGGACCAGGTGATCCGGAACTTCTGACCTGCAAGGCAGAAAAACTGCTGCGCAATGCAGCGGTCTGTATATATGCCGGTTCACTGATTAATCCGGAGCTGTTGCAACTGCTGCCGCCACAGGCAAAGCGTTATGATTCGGCAACAATGACCCTGGAGCAGACCGTGGCAGTAATGCGGGAAGCAGAGGCGTGTCGCCTTGATACCATCCGGCTGCACTCCGGCGAGCCAGCCATTTACGGTGCGATCCGCGAGCAGATGAACGCCCTGGACAGATACGGCATCAGTTATCAGGTGGTGCCTGGTATTAGTGCCTTTCAGGCTGCTGCCGCAGCATTAAAGACCGAGCTGACCGCGCCGGAGGTCTCCCAAACCGTCATCCTGACCCGTACTGCCGGGCGTACACCTATGCCGGACAAGGAATCTCTGGAGCAGCTGGCTGCCAGTTGTTCCACCATTTGCATTTATCTTTCAACCCACAAGATTGCTGAGGTAAGCGCGACCCTTGCCAATTTTTATGGCGCAGACTGTCCGGTTGCCGTGGTCTACCATGCTTCCTGGCGGGATCAGCAGATACTTCAGGGAACTTTGACAGATATCGCCGGCAAGGTTGCAAAGGCAGGGCTGCGCAAGACTGCCCTGATTGTGGCTGGCCATGCCCTGGGCAGGGATATTCCGGCATCAAAGCTTTACGATGCCACCTTTTCCCACGCATACCGCACTGCTACAGAGCCATGAAAACCGCACTGATTACCCTTTCTGTCGAAGGTGTTACCCTGTTGCAGAAAATCCGCAGCCATGAGCCACAGGCTGATCTGTACGTTCACCATGTTGTGCCTGAGCTGCCGGATGGTGCGATCCGGTTTCAGGCAATAATCCCCCTTACTGCCGAGATATTTAACAGTTACGATGAGCTTGTTTATGCCGTTCCTGCCGGAGTAGTGGTGCGGGCTGTGGCACCGGTGCTGCAACATAAACTGAGTGATCCGGCGGTGGTGGTGACTGACCTGCATGGTCGCTGGATGGTCAGCCTGCTTTCCGGCCATGAAGGGGGAGCCAATGAATGTGCCATCCGCCTTGCCAATTTGACCGGTGCAGAGCCGGTAATCAGTACTTCGTCAGAAGCACTAAAACGCATTATTGTTGGTATCGGCTGCCGTCGGGGAACTTCTGCCGAGCGGATTATTGCTGCTGTAAGCGAGGGGCTGAAACTGGCGGGATGCCAACAGGATCAGGTGCGCCTGCTGGCTTCGGTGGATATCAAGGCTGATGAACAAGGTCTGCTGGAGGCATCACAAATCCTGGGCATACCTTTAAGGATTATTCCATCCGATGAGGTCAGGAATACTGCCCGACGTTTCGGGTGTTCGGATTTTGTACAGGTAAAGGTCAGGCTGCCGGCGGTTGCAGAGCCAGCAGCACTGCTTGCCGGAAGGAGGACACAATTACTGTTGCCGAAAACCATTATACAGGGGGTCACCATTGCAGTGGCTCAGGAAAACTGTTTGTCGTAGGGATTGGTCCGGGTTCACCTCTGGACAGAACAGTACGGGCAGTGCAGGCGATCAGCTCAAGCAGTGTGGTGGTGGGCTATACTCCGTACATTGTATCACTTGCTGATCTGACTGAAGGCAAGGAGTTGATTGTATCCGGCATGATGCAGGAAAAGGAGCGGTGTCGGGCTGCCTTACAGCGTGCTGCAAGTGGCGAAACTGTCGCGCTTGTCTCTTCCGGTGATGCTGGTGTGTATGGCATGGCAGGGCTGGCACTGGAAATGGCTGAAGCTGAAGCTTTTCAGGTGGAGATTGAGGTTATCCCCGGAATATCTGCTGCCAATGCTGCTGCGGCTCGTCTGGGCGCACCGCTGATGCTGGATTACGCCTGCGTAAGTCTTAGCGATCTGCTGATCCCGTGGGAAAAAATCAGAAAACGGATAGAGCTGCTGGCCAGGGCAGATCTGGTGCTGGCTCTTTATAACCCCCGCAGCACCAGACGGGTAAAACAGCTGGAGGAAACAGTAGAAATTCTGTTGCGTTATCGTCCGGCAGATACACAGGTTGGTATTGTAACCGCTGCCAGCAGTCAGGAAGAAAGCATTGTATTTGCCAGACTGAATAACCTTCTGGAGCAGAGCATCACCATGCGTTCAATGGTTATTATCGGCAACAGTGATACACGCCTGCTAAACGGATTACTGGTTACTTCACGGGGATACAGCCTGTGATTTTACTGCTGGGAGGCACCAGCGAGACCGCGCCACTGGCTGAAGCATTTACAGCAAAGGGCTGGCCTGTGCTGGTTTCAACCGCAACCGATGTACCTCTTGCGCTGCCGGAACATCCGCTGCTTTTACGCCGTAATGGTCGCCTGAACCAAAAACAGATGGAGCAGCTGATTAAGCATAAACAGATAAACGTACTGGTGGATGCCACCCACCCCTTTGCAGTGGAGGCACAGGTCACAGCAAAGGCTGCTGCAACAGCCACAGCTGTTTTGTATCTGCGTTGGCAACGCAAGGCAGAGCAACATTACGGTGTAGGGATTGTCAGCGCGAATACACACCAGGAGGCTGCCAAAGCTGCGATCTCCTTTGACAAACCTGTTCTGCTCACCACCGGCTCCCGCAATCTGCTTCCCTATACCGAGGCTGCAAACAGTGCCGGTGTTTTGCTTTTTGCCAGGGTGCTGCCCCATCCTGAATCAGAGCTGGCGTGTCAAAAGGCAGGTCTGCTGCCCGAGCAGGTTATTGCTGCCAGGGGACCTTTTTCTGTTGCAGATAATATCAGTCTGATCAATAGACATGGTATAGGAGTTTTGGTAACCAAGGAGAGTGGTACTGCCGGAGGTCTGCCGGAAAAGCTGGCAGCAGCCGAGCAGAGTGGCTGTCAGGTTGTTATGGTCAGACAGTCCGAACAAAGTCAGGACACCAAAATGTATGAAACAGTTGAAGAGCTGGTTGCCACATTGGCATTATACCTGGAGCAGCCATGAAAAAGCCGGCAATCAGCCTGATCGGTATGGGGGTAGGTGGTCTGGATGGTTTGAGTGCCAGAGCTTTTACGGCAATTAATGAATCCGATCTGTTAATCGGCCATTCGCGCCATCTTGAGCTGTTTGCTGAATATACCGGTGAAAAACGGCTTTTGGGCAGGCTGCCGGAACTTGTTCAACTGCTGGAAACCACAGACCGGAAAACAGCGGTGCTGGCATCTGGTGATCCGCTTTACTTTGGGGTTGGACGTTATCTGTTACAGCGGCTGCCCAAAGAACGGATTACAGTTTTCAGCAATGTTTCCAGTGTGCAATACGCCTTCAGCCTGATCAAGGAACCGTGGGATGATGCTTTAGTATTGTCGGTCCATGGCAGGGATTTGTCAGCAGTGCTGGATCAGATTATGCAGGCTGCCAAGGTCTGCCTGCTGACAGATTACAAAAATAGTCCAAAGGTGATTGCAAAGGCGATTTTACAGCGGACTGCCAATGATTATACAGTATGGATATGCGAAGATCTGGGGATGGATAAAGAGCGGTGTACCTGTACTACGTTACAGGAGCTTGCCGGTTATAACAGCTCTGCCCTGAATATACTGATTTTGCAGCGAGCTGTTTAGCAGTCAGGTTGCCTTTAGCATAGCTTGCAAAGCGTCCAGTAATAACCGGTTATCCTCTCCTTTGCGTACAGCCAGCCGCAGGAAATGCCCATCAAGTCCCTTAAAGTTTGCACAGTCACGCACAAGTATTTTCTGTCTGGATAATGAGCTGGCAAGCTTTCCAGCCATTGCTGTTGGCAGCTTAAGCAGCAGATAGTTTGCAGCTGACGGAAAAACTGTACACCCTGGCAGGCTGGCAAGCCCTTCAGCCAGTTCGTTACGCCAGCAGGTAATCATTTTCACTGTCAGGGCTGTGTACTGCTTATCTGCCAAAGAAGCTATACCGGCTGCCTTGGCAAGGCAGTTCACACTCCACGGCTCTTTAAGTGCTGACAGTCTGCTGATGGTTGATGGTGTGCCAACAGCCCAGCCCAGCCGCAGCCCGGGTAGTGCGTAAAACTTTGTCATGGAGCGCAGTACCAGCATCTGGCTATTTTGTGCAGCCATTGCTGTGGCTGAGTTTTCCTCGCAAAAATCCATAAAGGCCTCATCCAGCACCAGAAAAACACTGTTTTTTGCACAAAGTTCTGCCAGATTTTTGATTTCCTCCCTTTGATAAAGCCGCCCGGTCGGATTGCCTGGATTGCATAAAATCAGCAGATCATACCCTTTGTTTAACTGTTGTTGCAGCAGCTCCAGATTCAGCTCAAAACAGTCATCATGTTTAAGGATATGGTAGTCCACTGTCCATTTTTCCCGTGCCAATGCTTTGCTGTATTCGGAAAAAGCTGGTGCCACCACCAGGGCACGTTTTCCTTTAACCAGACCGGGAAGCAGGTAGATAAGTTCGGTGGAGCCGTTGGCTACAGATATGGATTCCTGCGGCAGGCAATGCCATCTGGACAGAGCCTGACGAAGCTCAGGCGCATCGGTTTCAGGGTAATGGATGATCTGTTCAAATGCCGTGCTGATGGCATCGTACAGATCGGGTACAGTGCCAAGCGGGTTGATGCTGGCAGAAAAATCAAGGATTTCCCCAGCAGAAACGCCCATCTGTCTGGCAATGGCAAAGATGTTGCCGCCATGTTCAAATGTTTCAGACATATTGTTTTGTCACCTTTTTAAAGCCAGGATGTAAAAGCATACCAGCCAGATGGCTGTAAGCAGCAGTTGTATGCTGTACATAAGCCGGATACTGCGCTGGTAAACAGCTTTTGAAAGCGGTTGATGAGGTTTGCCGATCACAGGTTTTACAACTGTTTTACCAAAATAACGGCTTGATCCCCCGAGTTGTACCCCAAAAGCTCCTGCTGTTGCTGCTTCAGGAATACCGGCATTTGGTGATGAATGATTGCGTCCGTCACAAAGCATGGTGCGTGCTGCTCCTTGCATTGATCCTCCTGCCAGAGGTGCGGCAAGCACCATCAACCATCCGGTAAGCCGTGCAGGCAGGTAGTTCAGCAGATCATCAAAGCGTGCTGATGCCCGTCCAAACAGCAGGTAGCGATCATTTTTATACCCCACCATGGAATCAAGAGTGTTAACCGCTTTGTAGGCTATGGCTGCTATGGGACCGCCAAGCATCAGATAAAAAAGTGGTGCAATAACTCCATCCGAGCTGTTTTCAGCAACGGTTTCCACTGTTGCCCGCCAGATTTCCGGTTCATCCAGCTCTGCTGTGTCACGGGCAACAATGTATGCAAGCTGCTTTCTTGCATCGTCAGGATCAGTGTTTTCCAGTGCGTAAGCCACTTTTCGGGATTCTGCATGTAAAGAACGGGCTGCCAGGCAGTTCCATGCCAGCCAGATTGCTGCAAGTGTACCGGCAACAGGATGCAGCAGCCGCGCTGCCCAAAGCAATACTGTTGCTGATATGACGGTAATCGCCACAGTGGAGATGAGCAGCAGCACCCCTGCTGTCAGTTCGCAGGAGATATGTCTTCGCCAGAATTTTTCCAGCTTTGTAATCAGCCTGCCGATCCAGATAATCGGATGGGGCAGCCAGCGGGGATCACCAAACAACCAGTCCAGTATCAATGCAGCAAGGATAACGATTGCCGGTTCAGTCATTATGGTGCTGCTTCAAGGTTTGGCGGCTGTGCATCAGGCGGACTGATTCCACATATTCTGTACAGCATATTCATATCCAGATACTGTTCCAGATGATCGGCAAGCAGGTCAAACGGATCAGCTGCCATGGCTTCACTTTGCAGTGGCAGCCCTTTTTTACGGCGAATCTGGTTTAAAAAAGAGGTGCGGAAAGAATGGTTGTCAAAAAGACCATGCAGGTAGGTACCAAAGATCCGTCCATCTGCTGAAACAGCACCATCGGCAACAGTAACCGGTTTGCCGGAACGGCTTGATATATTGGCAAAGGGAGTTAAATCTTCGTCAACAGTGGTTTCTCCCATATGGATTTCATATCCGGAAAGCGCAGGTGCGGTATCAGGGGCAAGCCGTTTTGATGCAGCAGCAAGCGTGGCAGTTACCAGGTGGGTTTGCTTTTGAGGACGGATTATGGTTTCTGCATCAAGAAGCCCCAGCCCGTCTGTTTCACAAATTTCCGATTCCTGCAGGTAAGGGTCAATAATCCGTTTACCCAACATCTGGAAGCCGCCACAGATACCGGCAATCTTGCCACTGAACTCTTGAATAGCCTTGAACAGCCCCTGATCTTTCAGAAACAAAAGGTCGGTAATAACTGATTTGCTGCCAGGCAGAATAAGCAGATCAAGTTCTTGCAGGTCGCTTGCCGTATCAATGTAGAACAGATTTACATCGTTTTCCTGCTCAAGCGGGTTAAAGTCGGTGTAATTGGAGATATGGGGCAGCCGCACCACTCCAACAGATATTTTATCCGCTCTTTTTACACCTGCTTTTGCGCGACGGGTAAGGGCAACACTGTCTTCTTCAGGCAAGCAAAATCCTGTGAAGTATGGGACTACCCCCAGTACTGGCACACCGGTGCGCTTTACTACGAACTCAATTCCTGAATCAAGCAGTGAAGCATCACCACGGAATTTGTTAATCACCACTGCGGCGATACGGGCTTTTTCCTCTGTTGTTAAAAGCTCGATTGTGCCAACGATTTGTGCAAATACTCCGCCACGGTCAATGTCTGCCACCAGAATGGCTGGGCAGTCAGCCATTTCTGCCACTTTCAGGTTGGCGATATCATGTTCCCGCAGGTTTATTTCGGCAATGCTGCCTGCTCCTTCAATCACGATAAAATCGTATCTGTCCTGCAAACGCTGAAAACTCTCCCGTATTTTTTCAAAGCAGCGGGGCTTGTATGCGGTGTATTCTGACACCTTCATATTGCCGATGACATTACCCTGGACAATTACCTGGCTGCCGGTTTCCGAATTGGGCTTGAGCAGTACCGGATTCATATCTGTGTGTGGCTCAACTCGGCAAGCTTTTGCCTGCACTGCCTGGGCGCGGCCGATTTCGCCACCTTCAGGAGTTACTGCCGAGTTAAGTGCCATGTTTTGTGATTTAAACGGTGCCACAGATAGTCCGCATCTGGTGAGCAGACGGCAGATGCCAGCGGCAAGCACTGATTTACCCACATCAGAACCGGTGCCGCATACCATCAATGAGTTGTGCTTTTGTAGTTTCATGTCCTAAAGGCTTTCGTTCAGTAGTTGTACAACTGCATTGCCATCTTCGTAATAATCAATGATATTGTGGCAGCAGTAGCTTTGGTTGATATTGTAAAAAGATGATAACGGCGCATTCATGGCATCAAGCAGGATAATCCGGTTTACGCCGCCGTGGGCTACAACCAGAACTTCCTCGTCATAATGCTGCCTGACCATCTCTGCAATGACCGGCAAAACCCGTAACCGCACGTCCAGCAGATTTTCTCCACCAGGGATCCTGTAGTTTACAAAGTCCGCAGACCATGCCTGCCAGCTGTCAGGGTAAATCTGCCTGACTTCATCCACTGCTTTGCCATCCCAGATACCAAAGTTAAGTTCACGGAGGCAGGGCATGACACGTGGTTCAAGTCCAATGTGCTTTCCAATGAGTCTGGCTCCCCAAAGGCAGCGGTAAAGATCGCTGGTGTAGCAGGCGGTTAGTCCGGTTTGGGCGAGGCGTTTCGTAAGTTGCAGATACATCTGCTTTCCCCGATCAGACAGCCCTGCATTATCATGTCCCTGGTAGATGGCAGTGCCGGCAGTGGATGTTTCACCATGCCGTATAATATGCAGCCGTGTCTTTCTCGTCATCTGCCGGCACCTGTCATGGCAACAATGACCAGTAAAGCCAGCAGCTCGTTAAGCTCACTGACGCAGCCGATCAGATCACCGGTAACACCGCCAAGTATGCGGTGGAAGAGCTGTTTCAGTATCATGGTTACCATAAATCCAGCTGCAAAAATGGTCAGTCCAAACAGTCCACCAAATAACCAGCAGGATAATGCTGTTGCAGTTATGCCGGCGATAACCAGTTGCAGTGTACCAGCACCGTTGATAAAAAGTGCGCCCAGACCATCGGTTCTGGCAGCTTTTGCACCAGCTGCCATCTGTACCTGGCTGAAACGTGCCATGGTTGGGAAAATCAGCAGAGCAGCCCATTTGTATTCACTGCTGACACAAAGTAGCAGCTCATATTTAAGCAAAAGCCCCAGCACCACGCCCACCACACCAACAGCACCGGTGCGGGGATCTTTCATCACAGCCAGAAACCGTTCCCGCCCGCCGCGGGCAGCAAGGCCGTCAAATACATCAGCCAGCCCATCAAGGTGCAGTGCACCGGTGATGACAGTCATGGCAACAAGCAGCAGCAGGTCAGTTATTTGCCGAGGCAGATACAATGATAAAAGTGCATCCAGCACCAGCAAAATACCGCCAATGGTTATACCGACCAGTGGAAAGCAGGACAAAGAACGACCAAAGTCTTTGTCCTTGTATTTAATATTAAACGGCAGCGGTATTATGGTCAGAAATTGCAGGGCAATCAGATAAAGTCGCATTGGTTTTGCCTGTTCCTAGCGGCTTTTTGAGACACCGGCATCTTCAAAGCTTGCCATTTCGTTAAGGATTTTAACTCCAGCCTCAATCAGCAGCATAGCCAGTGCTGCTCCGGTTCCCTCGCCAAGGCGCAGTCCAAGATCAAGCAGAGGTTTTGTGGCAAGCCGTTCAAGCATAAAACCATGCCCTGTTTCCACAGATTTATGGGCAGCAAAGATATATTCACTGGCAACAGGGTTCATTTCACAGGCTATTAAAGCTCCGGCTGTTGAAATAAAACCATCCACCACCACAGGCAGGTTGCTGGCTGCTGCACCCAGTACCAGACCGGCAATACCAGCAATTTCCAGACCGCCCAGTTTTGCCAGAACATCAAGGGGGTCTTGCGGATCAGGTCTGTTTATGGCAATCGCGGTTTCAATTACCCTGATTTTATTTTCAAGGGTGGCAGCGTTAATGCCGGTACCATAATGGGTTACATCACGTACCGGTTTTCCGGATAAAGCCGCTATAATGGCTGATGATGGCGTGGTATTGCCGATTCCCATATCACCGGTGCCAACCATGCTGATTCCCGCAGACTTTGCTTCGGTTGCCAGTGTAATTCCTGCTTCCAGTGCTGTAACTGCCTGGTCGCGAGTCATGGCAGGTGCTTTGGTAAAGTTTGCAGTGCCATTGGCTACTTTGAGGTCAATCAGCCCGGGAAGACTGCCAAAATCATAATCCACCCCCATATCAACCACCTTGACATCAATGCCGCCGTGGCGTGCCAGCACATTTATGCCGGCACCGCCGTTAAGGAAGTTAAAAACCATCTGCGGTGTCACCTCTTTGGGGAACGCAGAAACCCCTTCTTCCGTAACCCCGTGATCACCGGCAAAAATAAAAATGGTTTTTCGTGAAGCATCAGGCGCAAGAGTGCCACTTATGGCAGCAAAGCGGCTGGCCAGCTCCTCCAGTTGACCAAGGGAGCCGATTGGTTTGGTCTTGTTATCCAGCCTGCTTTGCGCTGCTTGCAAAAGTGTCCGGTCAACCGGTTTTATTGCGGAAAGTGTCTGTTGCAGTAAGCTCATCTGTTGTGTACTCCCATGATAATATTAACCTTTAAGTTTAAGTGGTATGCCGGAAAACATCATATGTACCTCATCAGCCGTGGCAGCCAGCACGCGGTTAGCTTCGCCAGCCAGATCGCAAAAAGTGCGTGCCAGGGCGTTGTCAGGCATAATCCCCAAACCCACTTCATTGGAAACAATAATCACCGGTATGGTGACTTCCTGCAATACAGAAATCAGCTTGTCAAGATCAGCCATGATGGCAGGCTGTGTTTTATCCACCGGCATGGTGGCTTCATATTTCAGAAGAAGATTGGTCAGCCACAGTGTTATGCAATCCACAAGAACGGCGTTAAAACGTCTGTCAGCGGCTTTAATCGCTTCAGGCAGGTTGAAAGGTTCCTCAATGGTGTTCCACTCACAACCTCGGCGAGACTGGTGTCTGGCTATTCTGGCTGCCATTTCTGCATCACCGGCACTGCCGGTGGCGATATAGGCTATTGGTGCGCCATATTTGCGGGTTATTTCTTCAGCAAGGCGACTTTTGCCGCTGCGTACACCTCCGCTGATAAAGATTGTTTTTGACATTAAACAGCTCCTCCTTGTTTTCTTGCCAGCTCTGCATACAGACCGTTACGTTGTAAAAGTTCTGCCTTTGCACCAAATTCGGCAATACAACCTTCGTTCAGCACCATTATTTTATGGCAATCACGAAAAGCCGAAATGCGGTGGGATGCAAGCAGTACGGTTTTACCAGACCAGGCTTTGGCAAGGGTATCAAGTATTTTGCTTTCCTGATCAGCATCAACGGCAGCCAGTGGATCATCCAGTAGCAAAAGTTGAGGATTGCCTGCCAATGCCCTTGCCAGGGCAACACGCCGCCGCTGACCTCCTGATAAAGTTACCCCCTGCTCACCCACCAAAGTATCAAGCCCATCGGTAAATCCTGCCAGATCCGCTGCCAATCCTGCTGTTTTTGCAGCCTTTACAGGATCACCGGTACCGCCGTAGGCGATATTGTCGGCTATTGTACGCGAAAACAGGGTGGCCTCCTGGGGCAGGTAGCCGATAAATCGGCGTAATCCATGCAGATTCATCTGATTTATGTCCTGTCCATCCAGCAGAATCATGCCGTTATCTAGCGGCAGCAGGCGCGGTATCAACTGTAATAATGTTGACTTGCCGCTGCCCACCGGACCGGTAATACCGATCCTTTCTCCAGCAGCAATTACAAGTGAAATATTGTGTAAAATCTGTGTGTTACCATAGCTGAAAGCAAGATTTCTGAATTCAATGGATTTTTGCAGACCATTGATATTTTGCGGATTTTCTGCCTGATTTACCAGTGGGGTGGCTGACAGAAGTTCAT
>Ga0265295_1001634_pt1 | contig 38650 bp, 33 predicted proteins | sample Munlansysbiofilm_FD_192503 | JGI IMG/M metagenome (GOLD analysis project Ga0265295, IMG submission 192503) | Leachate microbial communities from a municipal landfill in Southern Ontario, Canada - Methane capture system biofilm | ecosystem: Engineered > Solid waste > Landfill > Unclassified ... | reverse complement strand
AATGTACAGGGAGACTCTCTGGCTGATGGTCGTTTCTTGGATTACCAGGCTGCAGCCTGGAGCCTTTTTTAGGCGTCGCGAACACGGAAGACCCTGTCATGTGCGGCCTCTCCCATTTCGAGGCATGTTGTCGAAATGCACAGAATCAGGCCCGTTTGCACCGCCAGTCATGACGAAGCTCATCGCTTCCTCGATGCTCCAGTCGGTCTGGACCACTTCCGAAAGCGGAACGATTTCAATGTAACCGGAAGTCGGATTCGGTGAGGTGGGGACATAGACAGCCGCCAGGTCACGGCCGCTAGCCTCATCACGTATGATCTTGGTTACAAAACCCAATGCCTTCATTTCCGGGGTCGGGAAGCTGATCAAAACGACGCGTTGGCCGTAAACAGGAGGTTTTCTGAGGGCTTGAAGAAATCGCTTTGTACCGCCGTAGACGGTCTGCACCAGAGGAAGACGATTCAGCATAGCCTCCATGGCCGCAATCAGTTTGCGCCCAAGCACCATCGAGGCGAACAGCCCGATGCCGTATATCAGGGCCAGTGTGAAGAGCACAGCCACCAATTTTTGAAATGCTGGATTGAGAAACCATGCGGCCAGCGTGCCTGAAACAGGAGCCGCCAGGCTTGCAGCGGCAAGGAGGATCGGCCTGCCTATGCCCGCAAGGAGATCAAGGAGAAAATCGAATACCAGCCAAGTGACCCACAGAGGCGCAATGGTGAAAAACCCGATCAGCAAATGCCGCCCGAAATGAGCGCCGTGGTGAACTTGAGCAGATTTGGCATCCCGGGCGTTCACATCAAGCCCCATACAAAGGCGGGCGCTCGGCAATGTCCGCCGGATAGCCGACCGCCTTCACGGCTCTTTGTCCGGCAGCCATCAGCAGACGATTCTGATCGCCCGACCCGATCGACGGATGAACTGCCAGCCTGCAAAAGCGATCAATGCCGTCCATGCTTTGCACTATTTCCGCCCGATTCATGGTGCCCCGAAGAAACCGCCTTGGCCCGACCCCACGGCCCGGCCTCAAGGCCAGCCAAAGAGGGTGATACGCTCCAGCAGAAAAAAGCCGTTGGATCTCCGCCTTTTTCCCGCCCTCAAGTCCTTATTTAAAAACCGAAAATACGGAAGATTTTATTTTTCCAAAAACTCCGCCTTCGCCTTCCAATATTTTTTCCAGTTCGCCGGGATCGAGGTGTATCGCGCCGCATCCTTCGTTGATGCAGATGTCGATGTGGACATCGCCCTGCTGAACCTCCACAAGGCTTTGCGTCCCGCAGCGGAAGCAGTGATTTTTGTGCTCATTTCTATAGGTTTCGTTCGCCTCCTGCTGGGCGGAAGCCCTCAACTCCTCCATCTGCTTCCGGTAATGCTTCTCGAAATAAGCATCCTCACTGTTGATCTTCAAAATAGATTTTTCAGCCATGTACATTACTCCTTTCTATTCCTGTAGTGAACAATATCAAACCACTTGAAATGTTTCCGCACCGATCCTGAGAGACGGGGCCCGGCTTCCGTTTCAGCGCAACCTCACAACCACAGCCGGGAGGACGATCCTGCAGGCATTAAACCTGCCGGCTTCATACCGCTTTACGAAAAAGAGCGAGCCTATTTATAAAGCAATGGGCTCGCATGTCAATCAAATAGTGGCCAATCTTCGTATATTAAACAGGATTTCAACAGGTTACATGTTCAAAACTGCCATAATCCCCATGTCCCTGCCAGCCGGGTCTGGCCGCTCTGAAATCCGACGGCCTAAGCTCTTTTTGTAATCAGCCAGTACGTCAATCCCAAAGCCAAAACAACGGCGGCGGTTCCATAGATAAAAGGAGGCGTTATATATTCGAAATCAAAAATGATGACTTTCCGGGCAATGGCCATCAGCGCCGTGGCGATCACCAGCCGCACAGGCAATACATTCGTGCTCAGGTACATCCTGATGTTGATGAAGATTTCAATGGCGATCAATACGGCCAGAAAAGCGCCGAAGGTGGCAAGTATGTCATTGATCTGCAAAAGCATAAAAGGCGGCTGGACCAGCCGCTGGTATAAAATATAGATGACGTCCGCAATACCCCAGACAATAACAAGGACCATGAGCACCGCCAGAATTTTCACGGCAATTCTTATGATCTTATGCAAAAAACGAATGGTGCGATCTTCATGCTCCAGATTGAACTCATGACCGGATTCAAGCTCCTGGCGCGCTAAGTCATCGTCTTCTTCCATGGCAGTTCCTCTCGATAAGGAAACATGATGTTCTGGATTACCCCAATGGTTCCGGCCGGAGGGCCTGGACGGGCACTCCCGGGTATCTTGTCAGCGTCCAGCCAGAACGGAAGCGTCAGGCATCGCTTACGCCGCCGGCGAGGTAGCCGCAAGACTTTTCCGTCTCAGAAAGGCCGCCTTGATGGCCTCCACGGCACCGTCAACGGTGATGATCCGCATGTTGATCAACAGGTCGTAATGGCTGGAATCCGTGATATCCATGTGAAAATACTTCCGGATAAAGGCTTGCCGATCGTTGTCGGTTTTCAGGACGTATTTTTCCGCCTCTTTGCGGGTCGCGTTCTGAAACTCCATGATGTGCGCGATCCGGTCTTCCAGAGGGGCTACCAGCCGGACCCGGAAAAGCTTCTCCGGAGGTAGAATGTAGTGGGCGCCCCGACCGACGATAATTGCATTGCCGTAACGTCCGATGGTGGCGATAATCTTGAGCAGGTGGTCAAGGTACTGGTCCGGCCACAGGTGCTTGTGTTCGAAAAAGGAAGCTATCCAAGCGTCGCGTCGGCTCACCTCCTTTTCATCAAGCGATTCGATGACTCGTTTGCTGATCTGGGCGCTTTCCGCCACATAGTCGATGATCTGATTGTTCATCAGCTCCATGTTCAGCTCCCGGGAAAGACGCTGGGCAATTTCAGCCCCGCAGGCGCCCGCTTCCCGGGAAATCGTGATCACGCCTCCGCTACCTCCCTCTTTAAGTTCCTGTTCGGAAGGATTTTTCATCCGCTGCAATTGACTTTCGATATATCGCTCGATCCGGGAAGCGGCTTCCCTGTTCTGCTCTTCCGCCTCTTCCTTCCTCTTCAAGGTCAGATCGCGGGTGAATTCATTGCAATAGACATTTCCCATGAAATCTGTACGAACACTGTAACGCTTCTGGCAGTTCTCCCGCCAGGCGCAAATGGCGCAGTATTTCGTTTCGCCTGCCATGATCGTTTCCTCCTTGGATATGGGCCCTTCTCGTCTGGGAATTTCAGTCCGGTCCGGATTTTCCAGCGTCTTTCCGTCCCTGTGGATGCTTTGCAGGAAAAACGGGGCAAAATGACAGCCTTCAAAGGCCTCTGTCCCCTGATCCGCCGCCGGAAGGGGGACGATGTTTTCCCTATGAACCTTTCTCTTTTAGGAATTACGAAAATCCGACAAAAAAGCGGTCTACATCCCCCAAGCTGGAAAAGAAGAACGGCCACTGAAGCGTTAAAAAAAGACTTTACTTTTTAACATCAATTAAATATTGACTAATTTGCCTGGGAAATCAAGGCGATATTTTGACTTGAAACAATCTGCAGACCCTTTGCAATTCTTTTGCAGGAAATGATTGATATTTTTTCGCAATGCGAGTAAACATACACCGCAAATCAGTGGTGTACTGAGCGCGGTGTCAACCTGAACGCATCGGAAAATCGGGACATGGACAGAGGTGATCATAGCTTGCTTGGGAGGGCATGATCACGCTGACCGGTTTTAATACATAAACATTTCTATTCAGGAGGAATACAGGTCATGATGAAAGTTTTTGCAGATCGCCTATTTGATGTGGTGGTGAAACACAAGAGGGACATTGCAGCAAACTGGGCAAAGGATGTACGAAAAAATCCCAAAACACCAGCATATCATGATTATACCCAGGATCAGTGCATCAGCTTCGCGGTGGATTTTTACGAAAACTTCACGAATCTTTATTTTGAACCGAAGCCCTACCCCGGTCAGGAGGAATATTTCTCCAAGTACGCGGAGCGAAGATTTCAGGAAGGGACTCCGCTTAACGAAGCCCTTCATGCCCTCATCATGATGCGCCGTCATCTCTGGCTTTATGCCGACATGCAGGTTGTCTTCACCAGCCCCCTGGACTCTTATCAGGCCATTGAGGCTATCACCAAGACCATGCGCATTTTCGACTACGCCATTTATATCATCAGCAGGCGATACGAAGCGTTCTGGAAAGGCGCAAAAAAATAATTCAGCTTCCCGGCTTCCGAAAAGAAACGGTTGTGTAACTCCAAATATTTAAATCGAGCAGGCTCGCAGGACGGCGGAACAGAGGCGGTGTGGGTATGCACAACCGTGCATTCGGAAGGGCAATCGCAAAACAAAGGTGAGTAATGTTTTGATGTGAGGTGAAAAAAAATCCGGATCTCTGACGCCCGGTGCATTCAGAGGAGCGGATCCGGAGAATTTTCAACCGGGTTTGATGTTGATGGCGTACCTTCCTCTCACATCCCTTGAAATTTAGCCTTAAAGGCTGTCTCGAGCGTTGCAACCGCCGCATCGATGCTCAGGTTTTCGGTGTTCAACACCAGATCATAGTCCAGGGGATTCGTGACATCCCGGTGGAAGTACTGTTCAACAAAGGATCTCCGATCATATTCCATCTTCAGGACAAAGTCTTCCGCATCCTTCCGGCTTTGTTTTCTTGCTTGAACGGCCTTCTCGATCCGCACGTCCAGGGGGGCTATGATCCTGGCCCGGAATGTCGTTTCGCGGGGGAGGATGTACTGGGCACCACGACCCAGAAGCATGGCATTGCCGTATTTCCCGATCGCACCGACGACACGGGTCAGATGGCGCAGATACTCATCGGGTGTAAGATGCTGAGTGGCAAACAGGGAACTGAGCCAGGAATTGAGTTTTGATGTTTCCTTCTCATCGAGAGATTTGACGGCCTCTTCGCTTTTTTCAGAGCTTTCAGCAATTCGCTGGATAATTTCACTGCCCAGAAGGTCCATTCCTAGCAAAGACGCAAGTCTTTTGGCGATTTCGACGCCTCCGCTGCCGGGATCAATGGATATGGTCAAGCAGGGTTTGGGTTTTTCTTCCTCCATTTTCTTTTGGGCAGCCTGCCGTGTGTGCCACCGGGCTAGCTGTGCGCTCACCAATTGGTCCAGAGAACGGGTTTCTTTTTTCATACGTCATTCCTCCTTTGAATGAAGATTCGGGCTGGCCGTCACGGATACTCTTCACAGCAAGAACTTAACAGCTTTCAGCTCCACATGCAGATAGGATTTTATAACAGATTCTACAAAATGGGGCAAGCGTCATCAAAACAAATCATTGCGGAGCACGGCGCCACCCTTCGGGGGGGATATCCGGATCCGGCGGCGGTTCCAGCTTTCAGCGGATAAGGACGGGACAGGCGCACGGAATCCCAGGGCGAGGAGCCATCTCGGGGTCCGCCGCTCTGAATTGAAATGAGTCGCATCAGGAACGGTTCTTAAGATACTCCCAGGCCAGGGTGATGCCCAAGGCGGTTTTTGAGTCGACAATCCGGCCATCCTTCATCATTTCCATGGCCTCCGCAAAAGAGACGGGAACAAGCTCAATTACTTCGTCCACATCGGGCGGCAGCGCAGCCGCAAAAAGATCCATGGCCAGATAATAGTGCATGTATTCATTGCAGTAGCCGGGAACCAGATACCCTTCAAACAGCTTGACCAGCGTACGGGCCTGAAACCCGATCTCTTCCGCAAGCTCCCGCTGAACGCACTCTTCGATCGTCTCCGGCCCCTTGTCCGCGGCGCCGGCGGGGATTTCGAGAAGCATCTGCTCAACAGCCGACCGATACTGCCGGATGAGGAGGAGCCGCCCCTCAGAAGTCACCGGAACAGCTGCAATAACGGGTTTGTGAGTAATCCAGCTCTGGTTGGCGACCCGCCCGTCCGGCAGCTGAATCTTTCCTTCGTAGACCTCAAAAATGCGGCACGTGTAGACCCTGTTTTCTTCCAATCTTTTCGGCTTAATTTCAGGCACTCCTTCCCATCCCCTTTGTCAATCCTGCCCAGATCTTCACGTCGTCAACCCGGATCAACTCGTCTCCATGACGGACAACAGGTGGCGCTCGATTTCCTCCTTCGGAAGCAGTCCAACGAGGGTATTGACCAGCCTCCCCTTGGAGAAGAGCAGCATGGTGGGTATATTCCGCACATTGTACTGTTGAGCGGTCAGGGGATTCTCATCCACATTCAGCTTGGCGATTTTGATTCCGCCCCCGTATTTTGCGGCCAGTTCTTCGAGAAGCGGGGCCAGGGAACGGCAGGGACCGCACCAGGGCGCCCAGCAGTCCACCAGGACGGAACGGTTCGATGTCAGCACCTCCCCTAAAAACGTACTGTCCGTAACCTCCACAGGCGTATGCAGGTCGCTTTCCACGACCAGCGGTGCACCGCAGCGACCGCACAGGGGATGAGCATTGAGCCGATTTTCAGGCATGCGATTCTTTGTCCCGCAATTCAGGCACCGGATGATCATGTCGTCCAACTTCGCATGGCACCGGCCGCATACGGGATTTTCCTTAAACCGCGTTCTGGGAATACGATTTTTTGTTCCACAGTTAAGACAACGAATGATGATATCGTCCGTATTCATGGAAAAACCCAAATCCTCGTCATGTTTTGTATGCTTTGATCTGCAGCCGCCGCTGAACGGGCCAGCTGAAATTGCCCATAAATTACCCGAGTTGGATGGAAAAGTAAAGGCCCGAAGAGGGCGGCAAGGCTCAGATGAACAGGGCATCGAGAATCCTCAGCTCAACTCGTGAAAAGGGGTACTTCCGAATGTCACCAGGGGACGCCCAAAGCCGGTTGCCGGCGGCAGGCGATAGCGGACCATCTCCCTGGACCGTCCCGGAAAAAACGTGAAGCGTCAGCCGGAAATGCGAGTAGACCTGCTGAAGGGTCATCAGGTGATCCTTCACGGAAATGGAAATGCCGAGCTCTTCCCGGCAGCGGCTTTTCAGGGCTTCCGTGACCGTTTCCCCGGCATGGAGCATCCCGCCGGGGAACTTCCAGAGTCCTCCCAGAAAACCGTCTGCCGGTCGCTGGACGATGAGAAAACGACCCTCCGAATCACGGAGAATCGCAGCGCCGGCTTCCTTGTCCGTCCGTTTCGCCTTTTTTCCGGCAACCGGCAGACGATTCTGGCAGTTGCCGGCGTAGCCCAGGCAGTTCGTTCTCAGGGGACAATCCGGACACTGCGGAGTTCCCGGCCGACAAAGAAGCGCCCCCAGCTCCATGAGAGCCGAATTGAACGGACCGGGCCTCTCAGCAGGAACCAGCTTCTCCGCCAGAGCAGTGATAAACCGCTGCGTTGCACCGTCGCTCAACGGACTGTCCACAGCGAAAAGCCGGCACAGAACCCGCTTTACATTGCCGTCGACGGCCGGAACGGCCTTCCCGAATGCCATACTGAGAATGGCCCCTGACGTGTAGGGGCCGATACCGGGCAGCGCCTTGAGCTCATCGGGATTTTCAGGCAGCCGGCCGCCATGGACGTCCATAATCCGCCGGGACGCCGCGTGCAGATTACGGGCACGGCTGTAATAACCCATATTTTCCCAGGATTTGAGCACCTCTTCCAAAGTAGCCCGGGCCAGATCCTCGATCGTTGGAAAGCGCTCCAGAAAACGTCGGTAATGAGGAATAACACCCTCCACCTGGGTTTGCTGCAGCATGATCTCCGAAAGCCATATGGCATACGGATCATTTGTATTGCGCCAGGGGAGGCGCCGCTTATTCTTTTCATACCAGGCCAGGAGGAAATCCGCAATATCGCCTGCGGTCTGTTCCGCCCGCTTCAGGGATGTTGTCCGTTTATCCATATCGGAATCGTTTCTTCGCAGAAGGATTTTATTGATATTTCATGCGAGTTCCCGTATTTTTAAAGCGCCTCGGCAAGATGGAAATCGTATATCACACGACCTCTTCCATCCGGAAGGCACTTTTTCAAGGGAAGCGTTTTATGTCCCTATTCCCCGTCGGGAGGTTCATGCCGTGCTGGAAGTGATGAAAGAACTGATGAAATCCAAGGACACCTGCGTATTGGCAACCGTATCCGGAAATGAGCCCCATTGTTCGCTCATGTCTTACGCCGTTGATGAGGACTGCAGGGAAATCTACATGATGACCCTCAGAAATACCCGGAAATTTGAAAATCTGATCGCCAATCCCGCCGTCAGTCTGCTCGTCGATACCAGGGAGCAGGACTCCCCGGAGAACCGCCCTCACACAAAGGCTTTGACCATAAACGGCCGGTTTGAACGGATTGAAAGTGAAGAGGGGAAAGAGCGGATCAGGGGTCGGCTGCTGGAGCGGCATCCTCACCTGAAGTCCTTTGCCGAAAGCCCGGAAACAGAGTTCTTCCTGATCAGGGCAAAATCTTTCCAGCTTCTGGACGGGATCACAGACGCCTCCTTCGTTTCTCTTGACTGAGAACGCAGGCGGAAAGGAAGAAATGACGGAACAACCGGTCCCATTGTGTTCATCCATGCAGGATCCAGATCTCAGCAAGGGAGAAAATCCATGAACATCTTCAAAGCGGCGGCCACTCAGCTCTATGAAACCGCCAGAAAGGAGGGCCGCCTCATCGAGGGCCGCTCTCTGGATGAATTGAAAGAAATCGCCCTGCGCCAGGAGGGTGTCATTCAAACCCAGATCGGCTCGGTGGCCGCGGATTCCGAGCCCATGTCCCGTTCGGCGCCCCACACCCGCAACAGCGTGGACCATCCCTTCGGCGAGGAGGAAGCGCAACTGGCGGCGGAAATGCTGGAGCTCCTGAAGAAGGAAACGATCATCTCCCTGGACACCTTCATCGGAGACGGCCAAGACGGTGTTTCAGCACGGTTCCTTATCCCGGAGCAGTACGCCCAGCTCGCCTACGGCCTGAAACTCCTCTTCAATCATCCGCCGGTCGTCCTGGACAACCCCACCTACACGATCATCTACTTCACCGACGAGTCCTTCGAGCGAAACCGCGAGAAGAAGCTGCTGGAGAAGGACATCTCCGTCCGCCTCATGCTGGGCGAAAAGCGCGGAGACCAGGTCAAGATCTGCCGCAATACGATTTATCTCGGGGAGGGGAAAAAGGGCATCTTCCAGTTTGAAGACTGGCGGATCAAGGCCATCGACAAAACCGGGCTTTTCCTCCATGCCGGCGCCCGCCGCGACTTTCTCTGGGTTTATGATCAGGCATCCGGCCGGCCGGAAATGACGGAGATTGTCACCGCCGCGGCAGGCCTGACCGCAACCGGCAAGACGACGACCCTCTGCCGCAAGTTCACGAAAATACCCCGGGAGCGCTCGGAAATGATCGGCGATGATGGAGGCGCCCTGATGTTTGACGGAGGTTACGCGGCCTTCGAAATGGGCGGCGTTTATGTCAAGACGGAAGGGCTGGACGAAAGCCAGCCGGAAATCCTCCGGGCGGCGGAGTCCAAGGAAGCCTTCCTGGAGAACGTGGCCCTGACCAAGTATCCCTACATGCCCAACTTCGCGGATATCTCCAAGACAGGAAACGGCAGGGCCGTCGTCTCCCGGGCCAACCTGGAAATTGCCTCGCCAAGCCTGCGGGCCGATCGCCTGAACTACATCATCATTCTGACCCGCAATCCCATGGTCAACGTCATCAGCCGCCTGACACCGGAACAGGCCACCATGCAGTTCATCTATGGGGAGTCCATCGAAAGCAGCGGGGGAAACCCTGAAGAAGCCGGCCGCTTCAAGCGGGAGTTCTTCCTCGATCCCTTCATGGCCGGCGACCGCCTGGAGCATGCGATGATTTTTTATGACATCGTCAAGCGCAATAAAATCCAGTGCTATCTGGCCAACACGGGAACCATCGGAATCCGGGAAGACAAGGTCGCCCTGCGGCAGTCCCTGGCCACCTACAACGACCTGGTCCGCAATCAGCTCCGCTTCAGCCTGGAGGCCGACCACCTGGGCTACCACTACCCCATTAAGTGCGACCGGGCCAACCTGGATCTTATGGCCGCACACCGGCTCTTTGACGACCAGGACCTGCTGGAAAAGCGCCTCCGGGATTTTTACCGCGGCCGCCGGGAATATCTGGAGGAATTCGAAGGGATATACGGACGGATTCCAGAGGCGATTCGCGAGGCCCTTCCCTACCTGTATAAGGAATTTTCTCCAAGGGAGGCCTTCGATATTGAATAGCGGGATGGAGGCGGGGCCCCTTCAGCGCATCGGGCCCCTGGCCAGAGAGGCGAAAATCCCCAGGCTGCAGAGCAGGGCGAGCAGGAAAAAGATCCATGTCATGCTTTTTAAAAGCAGCGGATAGTAAAGTGGGGACAGCTCCACCTTTCCGATCAAAAGGGCGAAAATCAGCATGGCGATCCCCATGCTGAACATCTGTCCCAGAATCCGCATCGTTGCCAGCGTTCCGGAGGCCAGCCCGAGGAACTTCCTGTCGACGGAACTCATGATGGCATTCACATTGGGCGACGAAAACAGGGCAAACCCCATCCCCAGCAGAACAAGACTCAGCAGGATGGGAAACAGGGTCGAGAAGGTGGATATAAAGGTGAGCAGGCCCAGGCCGCAGACGGTGAGGGCCATCCCCAGGGAGGCCAGGATCCTGGGTTCAACCCGGTCGGAGAGGCGGCCGATCAACGGTGAAAAAACAGCCTGAAGAACCGGCTGGATCAGGAGAATCAAACCGGCGTACTGTGGAGACAGGCCCTCAATGAGCTGCAGATAGAGGCTCATGAGAAAGCTCACGGCATAGGTGGCGCAGTAGTGGACCAGGGCGGCCAGGTTGGAGAAGGTGAAGGCACGGTTTTGATAGAACAGGGAGACGTTGATCAGAGGGCTGGGATTCCCCTTTTCCCATCTCAGGAAAACCACGATGCCGGCAATCCCGGCAACAGCGGATAACCCGGCGGCCGCAGACGGCAGGAAGGAAACGCCAACCATCAGCAAAAGAAGGCTCAGGCTGTAAATGACGGAGCCTGCCAGATCGAACCTCTCTCCCCGGGCTTCGGCCCATTCATCTTTCAGCTTCCACAGGGTGCAAAACAGAACAGCCAGCCCCAGGAGGGCGTTTAACAGGAAGATGCTCCTCCATCCCAGATGCTGCGTCAGGATTCCACCGATCAAGGGCCCCGCGGAAAGCCCGGTGTAGACGGCCGCAACGTTGATTCCCAGCACTTTCCCCCGTTCACTGCGGGGAAAGACAGAAATGAGGATGGCTGTTGACGTCCCAAAGATCATGGCCCCGCCGATGCCCTGCAGAAAGCGCAGGATGAGCAGCATGACGGCATCGGGAGCGGCGCTGCAGGCCAGGGAAGAAAGGGTGTAAAGGGCGACGCCCCAGAGGAAAAGCCTTTTCCGCCCGAAAAGGTCGGCCATTCTGCCCAGGGGAACCAGGCTCATTGCCGCCGCCAGCAGAAAGATGGTGGCCATCCAGTTCATAAACAGGGCGTTCAGGGAAAATTCCCGGCCCAGGGCGGGAAGGGCCACATTGATGGCGGATCCCATAAACGGCGTAAGAAAAGAGGCCATGGTGGTAACGACCAGGGCCACGGTTCGGCTTGCTGCCGGATAGGATCTGTCAGAAGGTGAGGAAGTCAAAATTCTTGCCTGCTGGAGCCGACACAGCTGCAGACGGCTCTTTAGATAAGGAATTGAAGAGGCCCCGGGAGGCGGTCCCCGACGGGACAGACCTATCAGAGAGTCCAATCCTGATCAAGATCCCTGCGAGGGACCGGACGCCGTCTCCGGCGCATCCAGTCGGGGATTGCCGCCTGCCGGCGGGATCACGGAGCCTTCTGATCGCTCCCGGACAACGGTGATCGGCACGCTGACGGTCCCGGCATAAAAGACGACAAGTTCCGCTGGAATGGTCCCCTCATTCACGCCGTAATGGAGCTTGTTCACCACCTCGACGATGGGGTCCCCGGCCTTGAGGTACAACGTCTCTCCCTTGGTCGTCACGACCGTCAGCCCCCCACTGAGCACAATGCCGGCGTTGATTACGGGATGGCTGTGCGTTTCCAGCCGGGCCCCCGCGGGGATGGTGATCCTTCGAATCGAGATCTCCGGCTGACTTTGCGGATATGCAGGCAGCAGCTGCCCATCCCAGCTCCTGGTCGTTTTGACGAGCTCCCTGGAGACAATGGAAACCGAGTTCGCCTCCGGACCGGACCGAAGGGGAAAAGCGCAGCCGCTCAGAAGAAACAGGGCAACGGAAAGGGTTGCCGGAAAGCCGATCCTTTTTTTGGGCATCATACGCACCTTCCTTCATTTGATGATCGCCCATGTTCCTGCACAGAGCGCACCAGGCACACCCGTCAATTTTTCGCAGAGGTCGCAGGAACAGAAGAAACAGGCGGATGGATACTTGAAATAACTGACCGTGTTCGGCCTGATGTCCCTCTTTCTCGGACTGATTCCCCGGGCCGTTATCGCCCCCATATTCCTCTTCATCGGCTTCGAGATCGTCCATCAGGCCTACAGGGAGTCGCCGGACACCCACTCTGCCCGCAGCAAGCCTCAGCTTCCTGCCGGTCGTCGCCATCTGGTAATCATCATTCTTCGCCAATTCCCGAACGCGGTCTCCATTGCCCCTGAGGAGCGGCCGGTTCGCCTGCAGCTCCTGCATTCAACCCTCACGCCGGAGCCTTTATCGGTGGAATCTTCAGAAGGGAAATCCGTGACTAGCAGGTAAAGATCGGCAGAATGCCATCGGCGGCTCGATCCCGGAAGGATCTCCGGGGCTCTTGTCCATCCGCGGCCCAAGCGCCGAAAGACCATCCCGGGATGATGCTACATGAAATGAAGGAGATACGCTCCGTAGAGGTGGTATGTGGCAACGACTGCGTAGACGAGAGTGGCGATTGCCAGAAGATCCAGCTTCCAGCTTTTAACAAAGGGCAGCAGCACAAACAGAACCGCCAGGAACAAGAGCTTCGTCGCCAGAACCGCATTGAATTCTTCTATCTGGAAAAGCCTCGCCACAAAAGGGTTCAGTTCACGGCAGCCTTTGGATAACGCGTGCTCCGTCGCAAAGTAATCCAGTAGATTCAACGAGGTCAGCAGGATCCACAGGGCAGCCGGAAGGGCAAACATCCGGATTGGGTTCCATCCCCATATTTTTTCGCATTTGAATTCTTGAATCATCTGCCAAGTACACCTCACGATTTTTTTAAAAGGCAAACAGGCACGCCATCTGACAGATGCTGATTCCCGCCGCGGCCGTCGTTTCATCGCCGGGCGATAGAATCTGTTTTTTTGAATACAGGAGTGTGAGGTGTTTCACAATCGGGGAAGGCCTGATTTATGGGCCTTGAAAATCTGATTTAAGCCTTTCCTGCTTCTGAAATGGAGTAAGGAATGATAGGTATCCGAAGGCTAAGCCCCGGCGTTACGGGACAGGCATCCCCTCTTCAGGCAAGATGCTTTTCCAGGCGGTTGATGCGAAAATCCAGGAGCAGGTCCACGAACGCGCGGCGGTTAAGGGGAGGGTCGGTCATCCCGAAGATGCGAGGGGAGTCCGGCTCCTCCGGAAATTCAGCGGGCGTAAGAGTCCAGTCGGCGACGCGCGCGATGGCGTCGGCCAGTTCCGCCTCCAACGGCTCCGCCGTCCGGATCGGGATGATCTGGCGACCGTCCGCGGCAGCCTTCAGGGTCTCCAGAACGCCTGCACCGCCGACTCTCGCCGCCCCCGGTTTTCGGAGGGCCGATTGAAGGCGGCGGTTCAACCCGGAATGGAGAGAATCGACGGAAACATAGTAGCCCTTCCTGAACAGCAGGCGGGCCGAACCGGACGATGAAAACGTCACATCCCCGGGAAGATGAAGGATCAGCAGGGTGCAGCCGAAGTCCCCATTTTCCCGCTCCAGAAGAGACCAGGGGATCGACAGTTTCCGGATGTTCGGGCCGGGCGTCATGTCCGGCTGCCAGTCGACCGCGAGGGGATGAAACCGGACCAGGTCTCGTACAGCTTGAAAGGCCGACGCAAAGGCAAAGTCGGTGTGGTAGTCGGGTAGAAAGTAGTCCACATGGGGGCAGCCGACAAGAAACAGGACATGTGCCGGCGTCCCCTGCCGGGCAAGCTCGGCCAGCTCCAGCAGATGCCGCCGGCCGCGGGAGGTGACGGCATCGGGGAACATGGCGATCCGACGGCCGAAGAGCGTACAGGATTTCACCTCCAGCAGGTGCTGTAGGCCGCCCTCCTCCAGCAGAAAGTCGAAGCGGCTGGAACCTCGGGTGACTTCCCGCCGCACAATCCGCATCTCTTCGAAACCGGGCAGGCAGCGCCGGCTCAGGAGGTCGGCCACAATGTCATTGCAGGCCAGGGTATGGAGCATGACGGGACGGCCCTCCCGTTCGACGGCCACGACGAGCCCCTCAAGTTTACGGTTAGCTCCGGCTTCCTGCCGGATGACATAAAGATCGCTGTCCGGCAGCAGCAGCTCCCATAGACGTCCCGGATTGGGCAGATAGGCCTCCAGGATTTCAGAACCCAGAGCGCAGCGCACCGTGAACCGGTTCGGCCTGGCGATAAACCGGGCCTTTTCGATCATCCTTCCCATTCGTTTCAATCCCTTTTCCGGATCATAGCCGGCGTTTCCACAAAGTCCATCCGGGCTTGAATCAGGCCCCCAGACGAGGCATGCAATGTGAATGAAAATTCCTATCATACCGTCGACGCGGATACCAGGGGATCTTTCCCGACCGCGTTCCGGCAGGGTCCGCTGCTGTGTCCCGTCTGAAAACAATGAAAAGGCTTGACAAAATTCAGGGAAAAAAATTAAGAAATCGGCTTATCCGATGAATGAATGTTCATTCATTTTCTTCACAGAAAAGAGAAAACCATGACGATGCCGGACAAACGGAATGAAATCATTCAGGCCGCACTGGAACTGATCACGGAGAAGGGCTTTCACGGCGCCACGATGGCGATGATCGCCGAGAAGTCCGATGTCGCTGTGGGCACCATCTATCGATACTTCGAGAATAAGGATGTTCTGATCAACGCGTTGTACCACGAACTGGAGGAAAAGATCCTCGGGGCTCTCCGGAAGGAATACTCTGCGGAAAAGCCCTTCCGGGAGCGGTTTCTCCTCGTCGGGACCACCCTTCTCCACTATTTCATATCGTTTCCGGCGCATTTCCGTTACGTGGAGCAGTACCACAACTCCCCCTACGGCATTTCCCTCCGGAAGGATCAGCTTCTGAACAAGGCGGATGACGTGGATATCGTCAGGCAGCTCTTTACCGAGGGGATCGACCAGCAGGTTCTGAAGGATTTCCCCTTTGCCGTCCTTTGTGACCTGGCCTTCGGCCCCCTGGTCGCTCTGGCGCGGGATCATATCCTGGGGTTCATCGTCCTGGACGATACCCTGATCATACGGACCGTGGAGGCCTGCTGGGATGGAGTCAAAAGATAAGGAAAGGCGATTCAGAATGAATTTTCATTCAGGAAAATCCGGTGGTTCTTATTTAAAACATTTTGCCGTTCATAGCCATACGAAATCCGGCATCGGGAAAACAGCAGAGGATGCGGACTCTTTCATTTCAAGCGGTAGAGGTGGAACATGAACATTCGTGACAGCGTAAGGCTCATAGCTATTGCAGGAGCTCTCGCCGGATTCCTGGTTGTTGCCGGCTGCGGAGAACAGAAACAGCCCCCGCAGGGTGGCCCTCCCGAAGTGGCCGTGGTAACCGTGCAACCGGAGCAGGTAAAGATCACCAACGAACTGCCCGGCCGGACATCCGCCTATCTGATGGCGGAGGTTCGGCCCCAGGTGAACGGCATTCTCCAGAAGCGCCATTTCACAGAGGGATCGGATGTAAAGGCCGGCGATGTTCTCTATCAGATTGATCCGTCGACATATCAGGCGGCCTATGCCAGCGCCAAGGCCAACCTCTCCCGGGCGGAGGCCAATGTGACTTCCATCCGCTATCGGGCCGAACGCTACAAGGAGCTGGTCGGCAGCAAGGCGGTCAGCCGGCAGGAATACGATGATGCCGCCGCCGCCCTCAAGCAGGCCGAGGCGGAAATCCAGGCCGGCAAAGCGGCAGTGGAAACCGCCCGCATCAACCTGGCCCATACGCGGATTACCGCCCCCATTTCCGGTCGCATCGGCAGATCGCTGGTGACCGTCGGCGCCCTGGCAACGGCCGGCCAGGGAATCGCATTGACCACGATTCAGCAGATCGACCCCATCTACGTCGACGTCACCCAGTCAAGCAGCAGTCTGCTGCATCTGAAAAAGAGCATGGCCAGCGGCACCCTCAAGAAGGAGAGCGTCAATTCGGCAAAAGTCAAACTTCTCCTGGAGGACGGCACGTTCTATCCCCTGGACGGAAAGCTCCAGTTCCGTGACATCACGGTTGACCCGACGACCGGATCCTTTATTCTCCGCATTATTTTCCCCAATCCGGAGGGAATTCTTCTCCCCGGAATGTACGCGCGGGCCGTCATCGAAGAGGGGGTCCATGAACAGGCCCTCCTGGTCCCCCAGCAGGGCGTCAGCCGCGACCCGAAGGGGAATCCCTTTGCCCTGATTGTGGACGCCGACGGAAAAGTCCAGCAGCGGATGCTGAAGGTCGACCGAACCATCGGCGATAAATGGCTGGTGTCATCGGGTCTCGCAGCCGGCGATCGGGTAATCGTGGAGGGGGTGCAGAAGGTCAAACCGGGGATTCCCGTGAAGGTGGTCCCTTTTGCTGCCGCCAAGGCAACAGACAGCGGGGAGAGCGGACGCGTGATCCCTCCGGCGACGGAAACAAACTGACGGAGGCTCACGATGTTATCACGATTCTTTCTGGACCGGCCGGTGTTCGCCTGGGTCATCGCCATCATCATGATGGCGGCGGGAGGCCTGGCCATTTACAATCTGCCCATTTCACAGTACCCCCCCATCGCGCCGCCGTCCATCGCCATTACCGCTTTCTACCCGGGGGCTTCCGCCGAGACGGTCGAAAACAGCATCACCCAGATCATCGAACAGAAGATGACCGGCCTCGACAAGATGCTGTACCTTTCAGCGACCAGCGATTCCTCCGGCCAGTCCCGCATTGAGCTGACCTTTGCCCCGGGAACCGATCCGGATCTTGCCTGGGCTCAGGTGCAGAACAAGCTTCAGCTCGCCATGGCGAGCCTGCCGGAGGTGGTGCAGAACGCCGGTGTCAAGGTGGCCAAATCCACGCGGAACTGGCTGCTGATCGTGGGACTGATCTCGGAAGACGGAAGCATGGATGGCAATGACCTGCGCGACTATGCCCAATCCAACCTGGAAAAGGTGCTCTCCAGGGTGCCGGGAGTGGGCGAGGTGGAGATCTTCGGCTCCCAGTATGCCATGCGGATCTGGCTGAACCCCGACAAGCTGACCGATTACGGAATGACCATCCAGGATGTCCTTTCGGCGCTGAAGTCTTACAACGTGGAGGTTTCCGCAGGTCAGTTCGGCGGCGCCCCGGCTGTGGAAGGCCAACGGCTCAACGCCGCCATCATCGTCCAGAGCATGCTCAAGACGCCGGAGGAGTTTGCCGCCATTCCTCTCCGCACCAATCCGGACGGCTCCGTTGTGCGGGTCAAGGATGTAGGCAGGACGGAGCTGGGCACGGAAACCTATGACATCCAGGCGCACTACAACGGCAAACCTTCCGCCGCACTGGCCATTCGGCAGGCCGCAGGCGCCAATGCCTTGGAGACGGCGGATAATGTTCGAAACAAGATGGTAGAAATGAGCCGTTTCTTTCCGAACGGCATGAAAGTCGTTTATCCCTACGACACCACACCTTTTGTCAGCGTGGCTATTCAGGAAGTGGTCAAGACCCTTTTCGAGGCGATCCTGCTGGTTTTTCTGGTCATGTTCCTCTTCATGGGAAATCTTCGGGCCACGCTGATCCCGACCATCGCCGTGCCTGTCGTGCTCCTCGGAACCTTTGCGGTGCTGGGATTCTTCGGATTTTCCATCAACATGCTGACCATGTTTGCCATGGTACTGGCCATCGGCCTCCTGGTGGATGACGCCATTGTCGTGGTGGAAAACGTCGAGCGGATCATGACAGAAGAAGGGCTTTCTCCCAAAGAGGCCACCCGCAAGTCCATGGAACAGATCACCAGCGCCCTGATCGGCATCGGGCTGGTGCTCTCTGCGGTCTTCGGCCCCATGGCTTTTTTCAGCGGATCCACGGGGGTCATCTACCGCCAGTTCTCCATCACCATCATCGCCTCCATGCTGCTTTCCGTTCTGGTGGCCCTCATTCTGACGCCGGTCCTCTGCGCCTCCCTTCTCAAACCGGTGCCTGCCGGGCACGAAACGGCGGAGAACTCCATCTTTTTTCTGCGCCCCTTTTTCCGGTGGTTTGACCGCACGTTTTCCCGTATCCGTGATCTCTATCTCCGCCTGGTCGACCATTCCCTCTCCCGAAAGTTCCGCTATCTGGCGGTTTTTCTCGTGATTGTGGCCGCCATGGGATTTCTGTTCCTCCGTATGCCCACCTCCTATCTTCCCGACGAAGATCAGGGATTTCTCATGGTTCAGGCTATGCTTCCGGCAAATTCAGCCCTGGAACAGACGGACGACGTCATGAAAACGGTCAGGAAGCACTTTCTGGAAAACGAGAAAGACGCCGTCAAATCCATCATGACGATTTCCGGAATCAACTTTTCCGGCCGGGGGCAGAACGCGGGACTGGCCTTTGTCCAGTTGAAGGACTGGGATTTACGAAAACGGCAGGATCTGAAGGTGGGAGCCGTGGCGGGAAGGGCCATGGGAACATTTTCCGGGATTCGCAACGCCATGGTTTTTGCCTTTGCACCTCCCGCAGTGATTGAACTGGGCACGTCCAAAGGGTTCGACCTCCAGCTCCTCGACCGGGGCGGCATGGGGCACGCCCGGCTGATGGCGTCCCGGAATCAGCTCCTCGGCATGGCGGCTCAAGACAAGGTGTTGACGAAGGTCCGACCCAATGGCCTGGAAGATGTGCCGGAGTACCGGGTTGACGTCGACTGGGAAAAGGCCGGCGCGCTTGGTTTGCCGATAACGTCGATCCACGGCACGATCTCCGCGGCCTTCGGCAGCGCCTATGTCAATGACTTCATCCAGGCCGGCCGGGTCAAACGGGTATACGTCCAGGCGGATGCCCCCTACCGCATGCTGCCCAGCGACCTGGAAAAGCTTCACGTGCGCAATAACGCGGGCCGGATGGTTCCCTTTTCCTCCTTTGCAGCTGGACACTGGACATCCGGCTCTCCCAAACTGGAGCGATACAACGGCTTCCCGTCCGTAAACATCGTGGGAGAGGCGGCGGCGGGCAGGAGTTCCGGTGAAGCCATGGAGGCCATGGAAGGGTTTGTCGCAAAGCTGCCGCAGGGTGTCGGCTTCGACTGGACCGGCCTTTCCTACCAGGAGCGGATGGCCAGCTCTCAGGCTGGATTGCTCTATGCCTTTTCCATTTTTGTGATCTTCCTCTGCCTGGCAGCCCTCTATGAGAGTTGGCCGATCCCTTTTTCGATCCTGTTCGCCCTGCCTCTCGGGGTCATTGGCGGCGTCATCGCCTCAAGCCTGCGGGGATTGCCCAACGACGTCTATTTTCAGATCGGCCTTCTGACGACCCTGGGGCTCACGACCAAGAACGCCATCCTGATCGTCCAGTTCGCGAAAGCCGGACGGGAAAGGGGCATGGATCTGATCGAAGCCACACTGGAGGGGGCCCGACTGCGCTTCCGGCCGATCGTTATGACCTCCCTGGCCTTCGGCTTCGGCGTTCTTCCCCTTACCCTGGCTACAGGAGCTGGCGCGGGCGCCCAGAATGCCATCGGCACCGGCGTGCTGGGAGGAATGGTCACCGCCACGGTCCTGGTGATCATTTTTGCTCCCCTCTTCTACGTGATGATCGAAAAACTGTTCGGGAAAAAACTGCAGCAGAACGCGGCCGGAACAGATCCGCTAAACACATCCCACCGCATTGGTGTGATCGATCAGGAACTGACGGATGAGCTCAAGGCTGTCGAAGAAGAGAAGAAAAATCCAATCGAGGATTGAAAATCATGAACAGAAGCAAAGATAGATGCCGGCTTTTGATGCTGGGAATCCTTGCGGTCCTGCTGGGAGGATGCACCCTGGCGCCGAAGTACGACCGCCCGGCGCCTCCCGTCCCCGGCAACTGGCCGACGGGTGCCGCCTACCAGGAAGAACGGCCTGCCGTTTCCAGGCTGGCAGCCGATTTGCCATGGTGGGAATTTCTTCCCGAGGAACGCCTGCAAAAGGCCGTCGAAATCGCCCTGAAAAACAGCCGCGACCTGCGCCTGTCGGCCTTGAACGTCGAGAGGGCTCGTGCGCTCTATCGCGTTCAGCGCGACGAACTGCTGCCCTCGCTGGATGCGGCCGGAAGCGGAATCAAGGAACGGGTGCCGGCGGACCTCTCCTCCTCCGGGCGCAGAACAACCCGGGAGCAATACCGTGTCGATTTCGGCGTCAGTTCCTGGGAAATCGATTTTTTTGGACGCATCCAGAGCCTCAAGGACCGAGCCCTGGAAGAATATCTGGCAACGGACCAGGCCCGGCGCAACACACAGATTCTGCTGGTGTCAGAGGTGGCCAACGTCTGGTTTGCCCTGGCCGCCGATGGTGAGAATCTCGCCCTTTCCCGCTCCACGCTTGAAGCCCAGCAAACCGCCTACAATCTGATCCTGAAGCGCTATGACGTGGGGCTCGCATCGGAGCTTGATCTCAACCGTGCGCAGACCCAGGTGGATACAGCCAGGCGAAACGTCGCCATTTACACACAATGGGCGGCGCAGGATGTCAACGCCCTGAATCTTCTCGCCGGGACCCCTGTTCCCGCGGAGCTCCTCCCTTCGGAGCTCAGTGGGATCAAACCTCCGAAGGAGGTCTCGGCCGGACTGTCTTCCGATGTGCTGTTGAACCGGCCCGATGTGCTGGCCGCGGAACACAGGCTCAAAGCGGCCCACGCCAACATCGGCGCCGCCCGGGCGGCCTTCTTCCCCCGCATCTCCCTGACGACCACTCTCGGAACGGCAAGCGCCGACCTTTCCGACCTGTTCAAGTCTGGACAGGGCACCTGGAGTTTCGGTCCCCAGATCGTCATGCCGATTTTCGACGCCCGCACCTGGTCCGCTTATGATGTCACAAAAGTGGAGCGGGAGATCTCCGTAGCCCGTTACGAGCAGACGATTCAGGCCGCCTTCCGGGAAGTGGCGGATGCCCTGGCTCTGAAGGGCACCCTGGGAGAGCAGCTGGCGGCCCAGCAATCCCTCGTGGAAGCGACCGCCAATACTTACCGACTCGCCGACGCCCGCTACGAAAGGGGAATCGACAGCTACCTGAGCGTCCTGGACGCCCATCGCTCCCTGTACAGCGCTCAGCAGGCCTTGACAGCCCTTCGCCTTGAAGGGTTCACCAGCAGGGTCACCCTGTACAAGGTGCTGGGCGGCGGATCAACGGAGGATTTCCGTTACCAGTAACCCCGCTCCATGCAGTTGCCGATGAAGGTGATGGACCGGCGGGGAGCCTCGGAGAGGCTGATGGAAAGCTGTTTGCCCACGTCGGGATACAGGGGAAGCGAAGGTAATCGATCCAGGGAAACCCAGGCGACATCCAGGGAATGAGTGGCGTCCGGCCGCACTTTCGGAGTGCCTCGGATTTCCGTTGCCTCGAAAACAATGTGCAGGGTCTGGGGATGCCTCTTTCCGGCAGGGGCTTCACCGATCAGGATGATGTCGCCGATATCGATTTTGAGTCCCAGTTCTTCCTTCCATTCGTTCACAATGGCTTCCTGGAGCGGTATGTCTTTGTCCACCCCGCCGCCGGGAAGTGCAAAGACCTCCTTTCCGCCGTAGACGTACTTCATGCAGAGAATTTCACCGGCCTGTTCAAAAACAGCGGATACGCGAACTCTCATAAAAACCTCCTCATGCCATTGGCTGTTGATAGGTTTCTTGGTAACACATTTCCCGATTTTATTCGAGGTTTAGCTTTGGGAAGGCCGATGTCACCCTGCCGGAGGGCACCGGCATTTCCCTGAGAAAAAATCTTGCATCATGGATGCAAATAAAGCAGAATCCCGGCAGAATAGGTGATCCAGAAATAGGATGATTGAGCATTTATGAATCGGCAATTCACTTCGGCATCCACTTCAAAAAAAAGCGAACAGCTTTCATCACTCTATAACGCATTATCGCCGGCGGAGCAGCTCCTGGTCCAGTTCTGTTCCATTGCGATGGAACCGATGAGCATGACCACGGTCATCCGCTGCTTCGATGTCACGGGAATTCACTCCAACGGAACAGGCAGGACCAGTTGGCAGAACCTGCAGCCGGCCCTGAAGCGGATTCTGAAGCTGGGCCTGGTGGATAACCACTATCAATGCCCGGAAGGCTTCCGGGAAATAGTCACCCGGCTGGCCGTTGCTGGCGGGCACTTTGAGAAGATGGCCCGGACAATTCAACGGCTCATGCCCGGAAATCGCTATCTTTCCCGCTATTCTCCGGAATACGACTGGAAGCGTGTTCTGCGGGATTTCCGTATCGCCCTGTACCGAGGGGATTCCCGCGAGGTCAAGGCGCTCTACGACCAGATGCTGCGCTACTGCCCGGTACCCTTCCGCATCCCCGACCCTTTTCTGCGCATCTGCAACGCGCCCTTCGATCCGGCCTGGTTCGCCACACTGCCCCTGGATCTCCGCTCCGCCGCGTTATCCCGAATCCTTTTCCAGAGCCTCATCTTCCTTGAACCTGACGGGGCGCCGCTCAACGACGCCCTGGCTCTGGCCTTCGGGGAACAGCCGCAGGGTTACGGAGAGCGCCCACTTCTCCATGTCCTGGCCCTTCGCCTGCTGCTGGGAGGGCGCTTTGATGAAGCCCGGGGGCTTCTGGATAAGTTGAGAAACGAAGAAGAAGGCTCAACGGATGGCCTGCAGGGATGCCTTTACTTCCTTGAAGGGAAGAACGAGGAGTCCATCGCCGCCTACGAGGCGGAACTGCGCCAACTGATCCGGAGATCCGGTATTCGGAACAATTTCTTTATCGATCCGGCGGGCCTTTTTTTCCTGCTGGCTTTACTGAAGTCCTATTCCGCATCCCCGGACACAGCAGGGGCGGCGAAAATCAAAAAATATCTGTACCTGACGGCCCACCGCAACAATCCCAACAGCTTTTATATTGCCGGCCTGACCGCCCTGCGAAAAATCGCTGCCACCCTGATGATGGACCCGGACTACCCCGCTTACGATTCGCCTCAGGAAGGGACCGGTATCGGGGCCATTTTCACCGCCCTGGCGGAATACTGGCAGAAGCGCCGCCTGGGATCAAAGACCATTGTGTCGCTGCAGGAGTTGTATCGGCAGGCTCGGGAAAGCGACATGTCCTGGGCCGCGATGGAATGCGCCGGCTTGCTGGACGCCGGCGGCGTCAATGCGGCCCTGTACCGGCAGCAGGTCCGGGAGATCAGTGACGCTACAGGGCTGGTCTCTCTGATCCCATTGATCCATTTTGAAGAGCCCTGGAGGAAAAGCCTCCGGGCCCTGAAGCAGGCGGCGGAGACGGAGCGCCCTGCTGCCGCTTCCGCTGAAAAACGGCTGATCTGGCTTTTCCGGCACGGAGAGGAGGGGCTGTCCCTCAAACCGCTGGAGCAGAGGCAGAAGGCCCGCGGGGGCTGGACTTCGGGGCGGCCCGTCGCCCTCAGCCGGCTGCACAAGGGGACCAACCTGGAGTACCTGAGCCGTCAGGATCACATGATCCGGGCGACCCTGAAAGCGGAAGCTCGCTATTACGGAGGATACAGCAGCGCCGAGTATTATTTTGACTGGGAAAAGACCCTGCCGCTGCTCGTGGGCCATCCCCTGATTTTTTCCGAAGAGAACCCGGAAAAATCCGTGGAGTTTCTCCGGGGGGAGGTGGAACTGGTGGTGATGGAATCCCAGGAAGGATTGTGCCTCCACTTGAGCGTTCCCCTTTCGGAATCCCGGGTGACTTTGCTACCGGAAAGCCCCACCCGCTTTAAGGTCTGTGAGCTGTCGGACGCACATCGGCGCATCGGGCAGATCCTGGGCGGCAAGGGATTGACGGTCCCGGAAACGGCCAAGAATGAGCTCATCGAAGCCATGGCGGAGCTTTCCACCCTTGTGACCATCCATTCCACCATCGGCGGAAGCGCGGAGGCCCTCGAGGAGATTGAAGGCGATCCCCATCCGGTGGTTCAGCTGGCACCGATCGGCGACGGATTCCACGTGGAAGTGCTGATGCGCCCCTTCGGCAGTGGCGGAATCCGCCTGCAACCGGGCAAAGGCATGGAGCACGTCATGGCGGACATGGACGGGAAACGGATGCTTGCCCGACGGGATCTCGCCCTGGAAATCCGGAAGGTAAAGCTCCTGGAAGATTCCTGCCCTACGCTGGCCCTGGTGCTCAACAACCGGGGACAGGGGTACCTGGAAAATCCGGAGGATTGCCTGGAAGTGCTGCTGGAGCTGAAAGCCCTGCAGGAGCAGGGGGAGGCGGTTGTGGAATGGCCTGAGGGAGAATCCTTGAAGACGCCACAGACGGCAACGTTCGATTCGCTCCGCATGAAGATTCGCAAATCCGGAGACTGGTTCGAGTTGGAGGGTCAGCTCAAACTGGATGACGGCCTGCTTCTGGACATGAAAACGCTCCTCGAACTGGCAGAAAACGCACCCCGCCGTTTTCTGCCCCTTGGGGAAGGCCGCTTTGTCGCCCTCACCGAGGCGCTGCGCCAGCGCCTGGATGAAATGAACCCCTATGTGGACAAGGAGGCAGACGCTGTCCGATGCCACGCCCTGGCGGTTCCCGTCATGGACGATCTCCTTGACGATTTTCCCCACGTGAATCGGGACACCTCCTGGAAGGAGCGGCTGAAAGCTTTCGAACAGGGGACGTCCCTGAAGCCCACCGTCCCCTCCACACTGATGGCGGAGCTGCGGGATTACCAGGTGGTCGGTTTTGAATGGATGTCCCGCCTGTCGTCCTGGGGGGCGGGTGCCTGCCTGGCGGACGACATGGGGCTGGGAAAGACGCTTCAGGCCCTGGCAGTTCTTCTGCAGCGGGCCCCCCAGGGGCCCGCCCTGGTGGTTGCTCCCACGTCCGTCTGCATGAACTGGCTGGCTGAAATCAACCGTTTCGCACCGACCCTCAATCCCGGCCTGTTCGGCGGCCGGCACCGTGAGGAGCTGATCGGAAGTCTCCAGGGCATGGATGTGATGATCTGCAGTTACGGTCTGCTGCAGCAGGAAGCGGAACTCCTGGCAACCGTCCAGTGGCGCACCATCATCCTCGATGAGGCCCAGGCCATCAAGAATTTCGAGACCCAGCGGGCTCAGGCCGCCCTGGCCCTCAAGGGCGATTTCCGCCTGATTACTACCGGTACCCCCATTGAAAATCACCTGGGTGAATTCTACACCCTCTTCGACTTCATCAATCCCGGACTGCTTGGCTCCCGACGGCAGTTTAACGAACGCTATGCCATCCCCATTGAAAAGAACGGTGACAGGGAAGCCAGGAAGAGGTTGAAGAAGCTGGTTTCCCCTTTCCTCCTGAGGCGCATCAAATCCCAGGTGCTTGATGAGCTGCCTCCCCGAACCGAGGTAACCCTCCAGGTGGAGATGTCTCCGGAAGAAACAGCCCTCTACGAGGCCCTGCGGCGAGAGGCCGTGGAAGCCCTGGAGCAGGACGAGAGCCCCTCGGGACAGAAGCACCTGAAGATCCTTGCGGAGATCATGCGGCTGCGGCAGGCCTGCTGCCACCCCCGACTGGTTCTGCCGGAAAGCGTCCTGACCAGCTCCAAACTGGCCCTGTTCGGGGAAGTGGTGGAGGAGCTGCTGGAAAATTCCCATAAGGCGCTGGTTTTCAGCCAGTTCGTCGGCCATCTGACCCTGATCCGGAATTATCTGAAGGAGAAGGGCATCGAGTACCGCTACCTCGACGGCAGCACACCGCCCAAGGAACGCCGGCGGGAAGTGGAGGCCTTTCAGGCGGGACAGGGCTCCCTGTTCCTCATCAGCCTCCGGGCCGGGGGAGTTGGCCTCAACCTGACGGCGGCGGACTACGTCATCCACATGGACCCCTGGTGGAATCCGGCCGTGGAGGATCAGGCCTCCGACCGGGCGCACCGCATCGGCCAGCAGCGTCCCGTAACCGTTTACCGCTTGGTGACGAAGAACACCATCGAAGAAAAAATCCTGAAGCTCCACGGCACCAAGCGCGACCTGGCCAACAGCCTGCTGGAAGGCAGCGATATGAGCGGCCGGATGTCGGCGGAGGACCTGCTTCAACTGATCCGGGAGGGGTAACCCTGCCGCTCGGCGTTCATCCCGAATCCCGTAGAACAACGATGCGCCCAGTGACGACAAGATCCATCGGCTGCTCCGGGACTTTTTCCGCCGGCCTCAACAGGCAATATTGCTGATGCTCGCCTTTAAAAGCATCCTCAAGTCATCCCCTTTGATTTCAGCCCAAGATGGATCACTGTCCATGGAGGTTGAGATTTCCAGTGGGTGCTCATCTGTAGCCGATTACTGTTATGGCTCACCTCGAGTACCGCGCCAACGTACCCTCAATAGCTGCCTGATAAGCCTTTGTCTTCAGCAGCTCAACCTGCTGTTGATCGGAGCGTTCGCGGGTGAGGGAAGCACTGTACGCTGTGTCTTCGAAAACCTTTGGTACGAAAATGTCCCACTGACCCGTCTTGACGTCTATGAGGGCAACCTTCAGACGAATGCGAAGTTCCTGGGCCTGGTCCGGGATTGCCATCCCTGCCAGGGGAACCCAGGAGACAGACTTTGTGATGAGATTCTTTGTTCCCGATTCAAGAACGCCCCAGTAGACCAGGATCTTTTCGATGCCTGCTCCGGCAGCGGCAAGCCGCAGCGCCTTCGCATAGCTTGCGTTGGTCTTCTTTCCCTGCTCGGGGACGCCGGTGAAGACGCTCACGGAAAAGTACCTTTCAGCGCTCTCCGTCATGTCTTGATCTGGAATCATGGCTCCCGATTGGATGAGAAGAATGGAATCGCCTTTGCGCAAAGTGAGCCGGCTCTTGCCGGTACTTGCAGCCGCAAGTATGTCCTGTTCCGTTATCTCTTTTCCCGCATCGATGCCGAGGACATCGAATTCACTTAACTCGCCCTTATAGAGCGGGTTGTCGGTTCCCCGGCTGTAATAGCCACCCGGATTGTAACCGGAGTTAGAGATGGATCTGGTGGCACAACCACTCAGCACCACAAAAAACAATAGAAGCATGAGCAAACCAAGTCTTTTCATAGGGTTCTCCTTTTCTAGCCGGACGTCCGGCCTCAGCGGCTTGTCCGATGTATGCCGTTGTCCGCTCACATCAGACTCTTCAGCTCTTCTTCCGTTGTTTCACAGTCTTTGAGCATTTGCGCCAGCAGCCCGCGACCAATTGTCTCGCCACGATGAACAGGAACCACCGTGCATCTGCCGTCCGGATGACGGAGAAAATGCTGGCTTCCCTTCCGGCGAACGACTTCAAAACCAAGCCTTCCAAGACTCTTGATAAAGCGGTTCCCTGTAATTGCGGGAAGAGTACTCATGCGGTAATGGCTATTCTCTGCACACCGACGAACTCGGTAGGTACGGGTTCTTCAACTTCGAGACAAAGTTCAATCGCTTCCCTTACCCTTTTCATAAGTACATCCAGGGATCTTGCCTGGGTATGACAGCCCCGCAGCGTCGGTAAGGAAGCGACAAAATACCCGTCTTCGTCCTTTTCAATGACAACGCGAAACTCTCTGATCATTTTATGATCCACCACATATTTTACGAGACAACCGTAAGCCATGGTTGTCATGTTCCATGTTAAGCGATCGAAAGGATCAGCAGCACGCGTAGCGCGTCGGCGGCAATCTTCATTAGGTACATTCCGGCAATGCGACAACGGTGTAATCAACGACATCCTCAAAGATACGGTCGTATGCACTGAGGAGTGCAACCTGTCGGACTTGATTATCCGCCTCCAACCCTACAGCAAAGATGCCCTCAGGCGCTTGTGCAAATTGCCCGTAGGTATCGTCCGCCAAGGGCAGTGCGAACGTGACAGGTTTCCCAGGTGACAATGATTCCTTAATAGGCAAGGAAACAGCAAGTCGGATATTGGATTTGGCTAATGGTTCCTTAAACAAAGACGATGGATCGAGAGGCGGTTCAGGTTGAAGGGGAGGGTATTTCGAGTGCCATGCAGGATTCCAGCGTATAGTCTCACGAATTTCCTTAATGTGCAGACGTATCTGTCCTGCCAAAATGTCTATGTCAACCCGGTCCACCAACAGTGTAGCCTCAGGTGAATCTGGTCTCATACCGTTGATGAGTCGCAGCAGAAAAGGTGGAGGGCCGACCCGTTCGAGTCTGGACAGCCAGTAGTCAGTAACGTCTCGATACTCAATCTTCTTCGATCCATCCAGTATTCTCGCCAGCCATTCGCGCCGGATATTCGCAGTGAGGGTATTGAGCCCCTGCATCTAGCACCTCCGTGGGCATAGTGATTTTGAGATTGCGCCTAACGGCCTGCTCACCGGACCCGCGCTTTTTGCGAGCCCCGGTAGTGCTCGTGATTGTAAGAAATTTTATTTGCTTCCTATGTGTCTTTTTCTTCCAGGGTTTGTCACTCAGCTCTTACCTTTTAGCTTACGAAAGTAGCTTTGACTACCAAAGGAGATATGCTATTTATCTTTAGGGTTGATGCTTAAGGTTCGTACTTTGAATCTATGAATGAATCCGAATCTCAAGTTCAGGAACCAAGTCCGCGAATTCCTCAGATATCACCACTAAGCCTATCGCACAGGGCAGAACCATTGTCAATAAATTCATCATCATATCCAATGCTTCGAAAGTAAAACCCCCCCGCGTCTTCTCGGGACACAAAAATCGTTAGATGATTCTTATGAGCAGGAGAACCGGCATAACGGATGTTGAAAAGAATTAGAAATTCTGGTATAGTGCCGTCACATCAGCAGCAACTGCCGGAAAACAGCGGGGGCATCATGCTGTGATGGGTGAAGAAACCGTGAACCCGTGGAAAGACAGGATCTGACAGCGCATCTCGGCTTGTAACCCTGAAGCGCTGCCAGTGCCGATATCACCTAATTCATAGAAAACACCATCGCTGATTCCGATGCATCAGGAACATTCCGATACCGCCCATTTTGAAGAAGCTGCCGTACAGTTTATCCCGGTTGCCCCGGACAGACTTATCCTGAAATTTTCCGGTAACTGGGTGGCGGGCGGCAATCTTCCCGATGACGACGAGGCCCTGCAGGACCTTGTCCGGACGAAACCGCCGCCCCGAATCGCCTTCGCGACCGAAGACCTTGGCTCCTGGGACAGCGGCTTTCTGGTCTTTCTGGCCAGAATTGTCGATCTCTGCAACGGAAGCGGGACCCCGGTCGATCTTTCCGGGCTGCCCGAAGGGGTTCGAAAGCTTCTGGACCTGGCCTCTCCCGATAAACAGCGTACGGGGGTGACGCGTGAAAAGTCCTCTCCGGGCTTTCTGGTGCGGGTTGCCGATGCAACCCTGGATCTCTTCCATGGCTTTCAGGAAATGCTCGCCTTCATCGGCGACGCCACCCTCTCCTTCCTCAAACTGCTGCGGGGGAAGGCCGAATTCCGCCGCTCCGACCTGAGCCAGGCGCTCCAGGAGACAGGCGCTCAGGCCCTGCCCATTGTTTCCCTCATCAGCCTCCTCGTGGGGATGATTCTCGCCTTCGTGGCCGCGATTCAGCTCAAGCTGTTCGGCGTTCAGATCTACGTGGCCGACGTGGTGGGTATCGGCGTGGTGCGGGTCATGGGGGCCATCATGACGGGAATCATTATGGCGGGTCGGACGGGGGCGGCCTTTGCCGCTCAACTCGGAATGATGCAGGTCAATGAAGAGATTGACGCCCTGGAATCCCTGGGAATCCCTCCGATGGACTTTCTCGTCCTGCCCCGGATGCTGGCGCTCATGCTGATGATGCCCATGCTGTGCATTTATTCCGATCTCATGGGCATCCTGGGAGGGATGATTGTCGGTGTCGGCATGCTCGATCTGGGCGTGGCCGAGTACTATTACCAGACGCTCAAGGCGGTGACATTGACCTACTTCTGGATCGGCCTTTTCCACAGTTTCGTCTTCGGGATCCTGGTGGCCCTGGCCGGCTGCCTGCGCGGCCTTCAGTGCGAGCGGAACGCTGCCGCTGTCGGCTTTGCCGCCACATCAGCCGTGGTCACCGGCATCGTCAGCATCGTTGTGGCCACCGCCGTCATAACGCTTCTCTGCCAGGTGCTGGGCATATGAGCACGCCGAAGCCTGATCCCGGAAATGAGCGGGAAACCGTCATCGAAGTCCGTAACCTGGAAATTTCCTACGGCAGTTTTGTCCTGCTGCGCGACCTCAATTTTCAGATCCGCCGAGGCGACATCTTCATCATCATGGGCGGAAGCGGCTGCGGCAAGAGCACCCTCATGAAGCAGATGATCGGCCTCAAGAGGCCGGCCGGCGGCAAGGTCCTCTACGGCGACGTCAGTTTCTGGGATGTCGAACCCAGCCGGCAGGAACAGCTCAAGAGGCGATTCGGAATCCTCTTTCAGAGCGGCGCTCTCTGGAGCTCGATGACGCTGGCGGAAAACGTCGCCCTGCCCCTGGAGCAGTATACGGATCTGACTCCCGCCCAGATTCGGGAACTGGTTTCGTTCAAGCTGGCGCTGGTCGGACTCGGCGGCTTCGAGGACTTTTATCCCTCGGAGCTCAGCGGGGGCATGAAGAAACGGGCCGGCCTCGCCAGGGCCATGGCCCTCGATCCGGACTTCCTCTTTTTCGACGAGCCCTCCGCGGGACTCGATCCGATCAGCGCCCGGCTGCTGGACGATCTGATCATTGAGCTGAGCGAAAGCCTGGACACGACTGTGGTTGTGGTCACCCATGATCTGGCGAGCATTTTTGCCATCGGCACCCATTCCATCTTTCTCGACCCTGAAGAAAAGACCATGACGGCAGCGGGCAATCCTAAACAGATCCTGGCCGAGTCGGGGAATGAAAAAGTCGTCCGTTTCCTCACCCGGGGGAAAGGGCGGAAACAGGAATGAGGGCTGCGCAATTTCCCGGAAAGCAGAGGAAAACCCTATGAGCGGAAAAGCGAATAAAACGTTGATCGGCGCCTTTGTGGTCGGGGCCCTGGCCATCCTGATCGGCGCGGTGCTGGCCCTGGGCTCCGGCAAGTTCTTTCGGGAGAGCAAATACTATGTCCTGTTCTTCGAAGGATCGGTCAAGGGGCTCAACGTGGGATCTCCCGTAACATTCCGGGGGGTCAAGATCGGCGAAGTCACCCATATCAGCGTGGCCATCGACCCCGAGAACCATGCCCTGAACATCCCGGTGATCATCCGCCTTGAGCCGGCTCGGATCGAGGGCGCCCAACGCCTGAGGGTCGATGCGAAGGCCATTGAAAAGGCGATCGGCGTTGGGCTGAGGGGACAGCTTCAGCTTCAGAATTATGTGACCGGGCAACTCATGGTGGCCCTGGATTTCTTCCCATCGAAACCGGCCCGTTATGTGGGCACCAACAAGGCCTATACCGAAATCCCCACCATCCCCACGGAATTCCAGGAGCTGCAGAGGTCCATTTCCAACCTGCCTCTGAGAGAGATCGTCGCCAATCTGAACGGCGCCGTTCAGGGGCTCGACCGGCTCCTCCATTCCATCAATGCAAAACAAACCACTCAGACCCTGGAATCCACTCTCAAGGACGTACAGACCCTCGTCCGGCACCTGGACGGTCAGATCGATCCCCTCTTCGAAAATCTGACACGGACCTCCACCGCCACGGAAGAGGCGTTGACCGAAAGCCGAGCGACTGCCGCAGCCCTCCGGGAGGATGTCAGAGAACTGGTCACCTCGACAAAGATGACGCTGGAATCGACCCAGGCGTTGATGAAGCAATCCGAACGGACCCTTCAGACCTATTCGGAGGATTCCCCCCTGGTGGCGGAAATGAACAGGGCCCTGCAGGAACTTGGCGCGGCGTCCCGTTCTCTGCGACACCTCTCCGATTACCTGGAACGCCATCCCGATTCCCTGCTCAAGGGTAAGGCCATCCCGAAAGGATATTGACATGAACAAAGCCTTTTTCTTTCCCGGAACTTTTTTGCTCGCCGCGGCCCTTCTTCTTGCCGGCTGTGCAGGTTCACCCCAGGTCCGGTTTTATGCGCTCACCCCCCTCGAGCAACCGGGACCCGGTTTCCCTCCCTCCCAGGCGGAGCCTCCTCCCTCGGTCACCATCGCCCCCATTGAAATCCCGGACTACCTGGATCGCCCCCAGATTGTGACACGGGAGGGCGAAAACGCGTTGACCCTTGCCGAATTCGACCGCTGGGCAGGCTCCCTGAGGGACAACATGAGCACCGTGCTGATGGAAAATCTTTCCGTACTCCTCGGGTCGAAGCAGATTTTTGTCCATCCCCGGATCCGAACGGAACAAAGTGATTACCTTCTGGCCCTGCGGGTCCTCCGGCTCGACTGCACACCCGGCGACCAGGTTCTCCTCAAGGCCCAGTGGACCATTTTTCCCGGTCAGAACCGGGAAGGCATGACAGAAATGGCCACCCTGACCGAACCCCTTGCGGACAGCCGTTACGAAACGCTGGCGGCAGCCGTCAGTCGGGTCCTCGCCCGGCTCAGCGTTGAAATTGCCGGGAATTTGAGGCAGGGCTTCCGGCAATGAACCTTCAAAGGATCCTGCCTGGCATCGTGATGCTCCTGGTGGCCGGCTGTTCGCTGGCCCCCTCCTATGAGCGGCCAATCCAGCCCACGGCGGCGGTCTATCCCAACGTGGCGGCGGATCATCAGGCCGCTGACGCTGCCCATCGGCTCGGCTGGCGTGAATTCTTCACGGATAAGCAGCTCCATGGATTGATCGCCCTGGCGCTGGAGAACAATCGCGATCTGCGTATCGCCATGCACCGCGTTCAGGAGGCACGGAGCCTCTACGGCATAGAACGCGCCGACCAGTTTCCCAATATCGGCGCCGGTGCGGTCAGTGACCGGTCCCGGGTGCCGGCCAGCCTGTCGCCCACCGGGCATTCCATGATTTCCGAACGGTATTCAGCCACCCTGAACCTCAGCGCTTGGGAGCTCGATTTCTGGGGCCGGGTGCGCAACCTCTCCGCCGCCGCCCTTGAATCCTACCTGGCAACCGAAGAGGCTCGCCGCGCCGTTGTCATCAGCCTCGTCGCCGAGGTTGCCAATTCCTATCTCGTGGCGCGGGAATTGGACGAGCTGATCGATATTTCCCACTCCACCCTGGCCACCCGGGCGGAATCCTACCGGATCATGAAGCGACGCTACGAGGTTGGGGCCGGTTCGAAACTGGACGCTGTCCAGGCGGAAACCCTCCTCAATTCAGCCCGGGCGAATCTGGCCCTCCTGAAGCGAGCGCGGGACCTGAACCGAAATGCCCTGACCCTTCTGACCGGAGCCGCCCCGCCGGTGGAAATGTCGCCCCTGTCCCGGATCGAAGCCGGATTTGTCCGGAAAATTTCCGTTGGGGCGCCCTCCGACCTGCTGCTCAACCGTCCCGACGTCCTGGCGGCGGAACACCGCCTCAAGGCGACCCACGCCAATATCGGAGCCGCGCGGGCGGCCTTCTTTCCGCGCATCGTGCTGATCGGAAGCGCCGGAACCGCCAGCGCCGAATTGAGCGATCTCTTTGCCGCGGGCAGCGGCGTCTGGAGTTTCATGCCCAGCATCACCCTGCCGATTTTCGAGGGCGGACGAAATCTGGCCAACCTGGACCTGTCGGAGGCACGCCGTCATCTGGCGGTGGCCGACTATGAACGGACGATCATGGGGGCCTTCCGCGAGGTGGCGGATGCCCTGGCCGAAAGGCGCTGGCTCGCCGATCAGGTGGCCGCTCAGCAGGCCACCCTGGTAGCCCAGACAGAACGCGCCCGCCTGGCCGGATTGCGCTACCAAAGCGGCGCGGCACCTTATTTCGAAGTGCTCGATGCGGAGCGCGACCGGTTTGCAGCCGAGCAGGCGCTGGTTCAATCGCGACGGGCGCTGCTGTCCAGCAGCGTAAACCTCTATGCCGCTCTGGGCGGTGGAGGAGAAGATCGGCCAGGCCTCAATTCATCGACTCAGGAGAGGGATTCATGACCGTTCAGCAGAAAAAATGGTTGATTCGCATTGCCGTGGCATTGGCCATCGCCGTTCTGGCCCTGCTCGCCTTGCAGCGTTACGCCGACCGGCCGGATGAGGGTCTGGCCAGCGGAAACGGCCGGATCGAGGCGACGGAAATCGATGTGGCTGCCAAAATCGCCGGCCGGATCAAAGATATCCTGGCGCGGGAGGGCGATTTTGTCAAGGCGGGGCAGGTGGTCGCCATGATGGACACGGATGTGCTCGAGGCACAGCTTCGTGAGGCCGAGGCCAGGCGGCAACAGGCACAGAGCGATACGGCGATCGCCCGCAGCCAGCTGGTGCAGAGGGAAAGCGAGAAAGCGGCCGCGCTTGCCGTTGTGGGACAGCGTGAAGCCGAACTCGCAGTAGCCAGAAAGCGTCTGGCCCGCTCCACGACACTGGCCGCGGAGGGCGCAACATCACAGCAGGAGGAGGATGACGATCGAGCCCGGGTGCAGAGCGGCTCCGCTGCCGTCGCCGCTGCCCGTGCCCAGGTTGCCGCCTCAGAGGCCGCCATTGTTACGGCGCGGGAGCAGGTTGCCGGAAAGGAATCGGCCATCGAAGCGGCGCAGGCAACGGTTGAGCGGATCCAGGCGGATATCAGGGACAGCGCCCTAAAATCCCCCCGGAGCGGCCGGATCCAGTATCGGGTCGCCCAGCCCGGCGAGGTGGTCGGCGCCGGCGGGCGCGTGTTGAGCCTGGTGGATCTGAACGATGTCTACATGACCTTTTTCCTGCCCACGACCGTCGTGGGGAAGGTGGCCCTGGGAACCGAGGTGCGCCTGGTGCTGGATACCGCTCCCCAGTATGCCATCCCCGCTAAAGTTTCCTTTATTGCCGACGTCGCCCAGTTCACCCCCAAGACCGTGGAAACGGCCAGCGAACGGGAAAAGCTGATGTTTCGCGTCCGGGCGCAGATTCCCGTGGAGCTGCTGCAGAAATACATCACCCAGGTCAAGACGGGGCTGCCCGGCGTGGCCTATGTGCGGCAAGACCCCAATGCGGAGTGGCCCAGCCGCCTTCGGGAAAAGCTCGTCCAATGAAGGGCGTCGATGCGGCTGCTGATACCTTTCTTTCCCCATCATCATTCCCGTCCGTGGCGAGACTGCAGGATGTCAGCCTGAACTACGGCAGGACGAAGGCCCTTGACCGGATTACCCTCGACTTGCCTTCCGGCTCCATGGTCGGCTTCATCGGTCCCGACGGGGTGGGCAAGTCCAGCCTGCTGTCCCTGGTGGCCGGTGCGCGGAAGATCCAGTCCGGCCGGATCTTCGTACTGGAGGGCGACATGGCCGATGCCGGCCACCGCCGCACCGCCTGCCCCCGGATCGCCTATATGCCGCAGGGGCTGGGCAGAAACCTCTATCCCACGCTTTCCGTTTTCGAGAATGCCGACTTTTTCGGACGGCTCTTCGGCCATGCCCGTGAAGAACGCGAGCATCGCATCGGAAGCCTGCTCTCGGCGACAGGGCTCGCCGCCTTCGCCGATCGTCCCGCCGGCAAGCTCTCCGGCGGCATGAAACAGAAGCTGGGCCTCTGCTGCGCCCTGATTCACGACCCCGACCTGCTGATCCTGGACGAGCCCACGACCGGCGTCGATCCGCTGTCCCGGCGGCAGTTCTGGGAGCTCATCGCCCGCATCCGCGCCGGCCGGCCCGGCATGAGCGTTCTGGTGGCCACCGCCTATATGGAAGAGGCGGCCCGTTTCGACTGGCTCGTCGCCATGAACGCCGGCCGCCTGCTCGCCGCGGAAGCCCCGCGGGAGCTCCTCAACGCCACCGGCACAGCCACCCTGGAAGAGGCCTTCATCGCTCTGCTCCCGCCATCCCAGCGCGAAGGTTACCGGCCGGTCGTTATTCCCCCCCGCGAGCCGGAGGCCGACTCCGGAAAAACCGCCATCGAGGCCCACGGTCTTACCATGCGCTTCGGTGATTTCACCGCTGTCGATTCCGTCAGTTTCCGCATCGGGCAGGGGGAGATTTTCGGCTTTCTGGGATCCAACGGGTGCGGCAAGACCACCACCATGAAGATGCTCACGGGCCTTCTGCCCGCCAGCGAAGGGGAGGCCCGGCTCTTCGGCCGGCTTGTGGATCCAAAGGATATCGAGACGCGTCGGCGCGTCGGCTATATGACCCAGTCGTTTTCCCTCTACGGCGAGCTGACGGTGCGGCAGAACCTAGTGCTTCATGCGCGCCTTTTCCGGATGCCGGAGGAAGGAATCCCGGCACGGGTGGAGGAGATGGCCCGGCGCTTCGGCCTCAGCGAAGAGATGGAAAGCCTCCCCGCCTCCCTGCCGCTGGGTCACCGGCAGCGTCTCTCCCTGGCGGTGGCGATGATCCACGGCCCGGAGATGCTGATCCTCGACGAACCGACCTCGGGGGTGGACCCGGTGGCGCGGGATGCCTTCTGGCAGATCATGATCGATCTGGCCCGCCGCGACAAGGTCACCATTTTCATCTCCACCCACTTCATGAATGAAGCGGAACGGTGCGACCGGATCTCGCTGATGCACGCGGGCCGGGTTCTCGTCAGTGACGCTCCGGCAGCGCTGATCGAAAAACGGGGGGTTAACACCCTGGAAGAGGCCTTCATCGGCTACCTGGAGGAAGCGGAGGAGAGCATGACGGACGGGGAGGAAACGGCCCCGGACGAGCCGTCGGAAATCCCTGCAGGACAATCCGCACCAGCCGGAGCGGCCAAGGGCGACTTCTTCAGCCTGCGCCGTCTCTTCAGCTACAACCGGCGCGAGGCCCTGGAGCTTCTCCGCGACCCGATCCGCCTGACCCTCGCCATGCTGGGGAGCGTCATCCTGATGATCGTCATGGGGTATGGAATCAACATGGATGTGGAGGATCTCTCCTTTGCGGTGCTCGACCGGGACCAGACGGCCCTCAGCCGCGATTATGCCCTGAATCTGTCCGGCTCGCGCTACTTTCGTGAACAGCCGCCCATAACGGACCACGCCGATTTGGACCGGCGCATGCGCGCCGGCGAGATCAGCCTGGCCATCGAGATTCCCCCCGACTTCAGCCGCTCCCTGCACCGGGGCTCACCGGTGGCCATCGGTGCCTGGATCGACGGCGCCATGCCCACCCGCGCCGAAACGGTGCGCGGCTACGTGCAGGGGATGCACGCCCACTGGATGGCGAATCTGGCCCGGCACGCCCTCGGGCCGTCGGCCACAGCGGGGGCGGCCACCATCGAGACCCGGTTCCGCTACAACCCGGACGTGAAGAGCCTGCCGGCCATGGTTCCGGCCGTGATCCCCCTGCTCCTGATGATGATTCCGGCCATGCTGACCGCCCTGGCCGTGGTGCGGGAAAAGGAGCTGGGATCCATCGTCAACTTTTACGTCACCCCCACCACCCGCCTCGAGTTTCTCCTCGGTAAGCAGATCCCCTATGTCTGCCTGGCGTTCCTGAACTTTCTCCTGCTGACCGCCCTGGCTGTTGCCGTGTTCCGCCTGCCCATCAAGGGGAGTTTTACCGCCCTTGCCGCGGGCGCGGCGTTGTACTCAATCGCCGCCACCGCCCTGGGCCTGGTGATCTCGGCCTTCATGCGCAGCCAGATCGCCGCGCTATTCGGCACGACGCTTCTGACCATCCTGCCGGCGGTCCAGTTCTCCGGGATGAACGATCCCGTCTCGTCCCTGGAGGGAGCGGGCGCCGTGATCGGCCGGATCTATCCCACAACCCATTTTTTGACCATTGCCCGGGGAACCTTCTCCAAGGGGCTCGGCTTCAGCGACCTCTCCGCCTCGTTTCTTCCCCTGGTGCTGGCCGTTCCCATCCTCATCGCCCTGGGAACCCTTCTGCTCAGAAAACAGGAATCCTGACCATGCATGCCGCCAACATCTTTCACCTGGGAAACAAAGAGCTGCGCAGCCTGCTGCGCGATCCGGTGATGCTCTTCCTGATCCTCTACGCCTTTACCTATGCCGTCTATATCGCATCAGCCGCCATGCCCGAGACCCTGCACAAGGCTCCCATCGCCATCGTGGACGAGGACCGCTCGCCCCTCTCCACCCGCATCATCGACGCCTTTTATCCCCCGTACTTTCTTTCTCCCGTACTGATTTCACGGTCGGAGATGGATGCCCGGATGGATGCCGGCCTCGATACCTTTGCCGTCAACATCCCCCCCGGTTTCCAGCGCGATGTCCTTGCCGGCCGCTCACCCACGATCCAGCTCAACGTGGACGCCACCCGGATGAGCCAGGCCTTCGTCGGCAGCGGTTATATCCAGACCATCATCGGCACGGAGATCTCCAGCTTCCTCCAGGGGTACCGCGCCAACCCGCCGCCTCCGGTGGAGCTGGCCCTGCGGGCCCGCTTCAATCCACAGCTGAACAAATCGTGGTTCGGGGCGGTCATGAAGGTTATTGACAACGTCACCATGCTGTCCATCATTCTCACCGGCGCCGCGCTG
>Ga0265295_1001633_pt1 | contig 38663 bp, 32 predicted proteins | sample Munlansysbiofilm_FD_192503 | JGI IMG/M metagenome (GOLD analysis project Ga0265295, IMG submission 192503) | Leachate microbial communities from a municipal landfill in Southern Ontario, Canada - Methane capture system biofilm | ecosystem: Engineered > Solid waste > Landfill > Unclassified ... | reverse complement strand
GGCGCGCATGTCCTCGCCGTAGATGCGGATCTGCACCGGGATGCCGATGGGCGAGCCGGTCTCCAGCTTGCGGGTGTCCACCCGGGCCCCGACGATCTTGGCCGAAAGGGCCTCCTGCAACGGCGGGATGAGCCCGCCGGTGTAGTGGTTGTCCTTCACCTCCACCAGCACCTGGGCGTAGTTCGGCTGGGACAGCTCGGGCGAGACCGAGAACCAGAAGCGCGGCCCGCCGCCGCCCACGAAGCTCGTCACCGAGGTGAGCACGTCCGCGGGCTTGCCCGGCTTGCCGATGGTCTTGCCGTACTCCGCGGCCGTCTGGCGCACCACGGCTTCCACCTGGCGGGTGACCTGGTCCGTGGCGCTCACGGGCGCGTCCTCCGGCAGCCAGACGTCCAGGTAGAAGAGGTAGGACAGGTCGTTGGGGAAGTACTGCGGATTGAGCCGGCTCTGCATCCAGAAGCCCGAGACCACGATGACCAGGGACGCGGCCAGGGTCTTCCAGCGGTGGTCGATGCAGAAGCTCACCAGCCTGCTGTAGTACTTGAAGAAGCCCCGGGAGCGCATCTCCTCCATGCTGGCGGCCTCGTTCTTGCCGGGGCGCAGCAGGGAGCGGCCGATGAGCGGGATGAAGGTCATGGACACGATGCGCGAGGCGATCAGGGCGCAGGTGACCACGATGGGCAGGGAGTACAGGAAGCGGCCCTTGTCGCCCTGGAGCATGAGATACGGCAGGTAGGCCACGATGTTCGTCACCGTGGCGTACATGATGGCCTTGGCCAGCTTCACCGGCCCGAGCCAGGCGGCCACGTCGGCGGGCCTGCCCGCCCGCAGCTCGTGCTTGATGGCGTCGTTGGCCACCACGGGGTCGTCCACCAGGAGCCCCAGCGCGATGATGAGCGCGGCCAGGGAGACCTGCTGGAGGTCGATGCCCACGAGATGCATCATGCCGAAGGTCATGGCCAGGGTGATGGGGATGGACATGGCCATGAGCAGGGCCGAGCGCCATTCGCGGAAGCCGATGAAGGCCACGATGACCACCAGGGCGATGGCCTCGTAGATGCTGTCCATGAACAGGTCGATCTTCTCCACCACCTGCCGGGGCTGGTCCGAGGTCCGGGCCAGGATCAGGTCGTCGGGCAGGCGGGCCTTGAGTCCGGCCAGCACGCCGTCCACCTGCTCGGAGAAGTCCGCGATCTGCTCGCCCGAACGCATGTTGATGGCCAGGGTGATGGCCCGGCAGCGCTGCCACTCGCCCTTGGGGTCGCGCCAGACGTGGTAGTTCAGGTTGGTCTTGGGGTTCTCGTAGTCCCGGTTGATGTCCACGATGTCGCGCAGGTAGACCGGCGCGCCGTTCTTGCTCACCGTGATGACCGCCGAGGCCAGCTCGGACGCGTTCTTGAACTCGCCCGAGGGGTTGATGAGCAGGTTCTTGCCCTGGGCCTCGATGATGCCGCCGGGCAGGGCGATGTTGCGCGCGGCCAGCACGTTCTGGAGATCCCAGGGGTTCAGGCCGTAGGCCGCCAGACGCGGCTGGGAATACTCCAGGTAGACCGTCTCGTTGACCACGCCCCAGCGGGAGATCTTGCTCACGATGGGCAGGGTCAGCAGGGTGCGCTGGATGGTCTCGGTGAAATCCTCGAGCTGCTTGTAGGTGTAGCGGTTGCCGGCCACGGCGCCGAGCTTGGCCCGGGTCTCGGCCGGGTCGTGGACCAGGGCCGGGAACCACATGTCCGGGCTGAACTCCGAGGCCCGCAGGCGGTTGTTGGCGAAGACCCGCAGGTTGTTCAGCACCTCGGCGTCGGAGAGTGTGGTCCGCATGTCGAACACGGCCAGCCAGGGACCGGCGCTCACGCGCACGTCCTCGGCCAGCCCCTGGGCGAGCAGGTATTCGCGCAGCAGTTCGGCCTTGCGCCGGATCAGGGACAGGGCGCTCGTCTCGGGATAGACCACCACCACGCTGACGCGCGGCTCCTGGGCGTCGCCGCGCAGCTCGCGGATGGCCTTCTCGGCGTCGCGGGCGCGCAGGTCCACCTCCACCTCGCTCACCGGCGGGGAGGCCACGGTGAGCATGAGAGTGGCGGTGTCGCCGAAGTCCTTGATGAACTGCACCGGCCCCGCGCCCTCGGGCAGCCCGGCGATGGCCATGAGCTTGTTGTTGATGTCGTCGAAGGTCTCGCCGGTGGAGTCCAGGTCGTCCTGGAGCTTGACCTTGACCACGGAGAGGCCCGTGCGGGTGGTGGCCTCGATGCGGTCCACCTCGTCGTTGGCCGAGATGGCCTGCTCGATCTTGCGGGTCACGAGCTGCTCGACCTTCTCCGAGGGGATCCCCGGCCAGGGACAGAGGGCCACGGCCTCGCGCACCGGGATGTCCGGATCCTTGCGCTGGGGCATGTGCAGGTAGCCGTAGACGCCCCAGAGCATCACCGCGGCCAGGAGCACCCAGGAGATGTGCCGGTTCTCGACGAAGTAGCGGGCCGTGTTGTGCGAGGCCAGCAGTTTGGCCTCGTCGCGGGGTTCGTGGCTCATTTCGGCCTCACGGGATGATGTTCACGGTCTGGCCCTCGAAGACCTGGCTGGCCCCGGAGACGACCACCCGCTCACCGGCGGCGACGCCCTCGGTGATGGCCACCGCGTCGCCCTTGACCGCGCCGAGCTGGACCTTGCGGCCCGTGACGACGGGCTTGCCGTCCTTCTCGCTCACCAGCCAGACCATGTAGCCGTCGGCCCCGTCCGGGGGACGGACCACGGCCGAGAGCGGCACGACCATGCCCGCCGGGGCGGCGCTCTTGCCGTCGCCCAGCGTCACCTGGGCGATCATGCCCTCCTTGAGTTCGAAGCCCGGGTTCTGGACCTCCACGTCCACGTTGAAGACCCGGCTCTTGGCGTCGGCCGAGGGCGAGACCGAGAGCACCGTGCCCTGGAAGCTCTTGTTGCCCAGGGCCTCCACGGTCACGCTCAGGGCGTCGCCGGCCTTGACCAGGGAGAGCGCCGTGTCCGGCACGCCGAACTGGGCCTTCACCGAGGAGAGGTCCGAAAGCACGAAGGCCAGGGTTCCGGCCTTGACCAGGGTGCCCAGCTCCACCTGGCGCTTGACCACGAAGCAGTCCATCGGGGACTTGAGTTCCGTGTCGCCGAGCTGGATGTCCGCCGACTCCAGGGCCGAGCGGGTCTGCTCCACCTTGGACTTGGCCACGGAGAGCATCTCGGTGGCCCGGTCGAATTCGCTCTGGGAGATGTAGCCGCCCTTCACCAACTCGGCGGCCCGCTGGTAGTCGAGCTGGGCCTGGCGCATCTGGGCCTGGGCCTCGCCCAGGACGCCGCGGGCCTGGCTGGACTGGGCCACGTAGTCGCTGACCCGCACCCGGGCCAGCAGGGCCCCGGCCTTGACCATGTCGCCGGGCTGCACGTCGCGGGCCTTGCCGTCCGGGCCGGGAACCTGGAGGATGGCCTCCACGTAGCCGCCGACCTTGAAGGCCATCTCCACCTGGGCCCGAGGCACGAAGCTGGCGGAATACTTGAATCCGGAGGTCATGCTCCCGGGCTGCACGGCCAGCACCCGCACCGGGGTCGGCGGCGGCGCGTCGGACTTGCCGCGGTCACAGGCCAGGGAGAGGAAAGCGGCCACGAAGGCCGCCGCGAAGGACATCATCCTGAGGGAATCGAACCGGACGCCGTGGACTTTCATGGCACACCTCATGAGGGGGGATCCGTCTCTTTCGTCCAGCCTTACACCAGTGCGCCCGGGAAACGCAATTTCTAATTTGTTTTCAGAGGGTAAAGCCCGCGGACCGGCTACTGGCGCTGCTCCTGGGAACCGTCCGGCATGCCCCGGCGGCGGCGGAAACGCATGTAGGAGGCCTGTTCGCACACGGTCTCCACGTTCTCGCAGAAGAGTTCCACGAGGTCGCGGTCCAGCCGTCCGCCCCGGGCCTCGTCGCGCAGGATGTTCAGGGCCGCCTGGCTGGAGGAGGCGGGTTTGTAGTGCCGCTCCTGGGTGATGGCGTCGTAGATGTCCACGATGGCCAGCAGGCGGCTCTGGAAGAGGATGTCCTCGCCGCGCGCGCCGTCGGGATAGCCCGAGCCGTCCAGGCGCTCATGGTGCTGGCGCACGATGGTCCGCAGCCGGGACAGGCCGTTCTTGAACGGGATGTGTTGCAGGATGCGGTGGCTCTCGGCCGGGTGGCGCTCGATCTCGTGGCGCTCCTCCGGGGTCAGGTTGCCGTAGGCCAGGAGCAGGCAACGCTGCTCGTCCTCGCGCAGGAGCGGCACGGGGCGGCCCTCCACGTTCCAGGCCGTGCCCGCCAGGGTGCGCACGAACTCCAGATCCTCCCGCGAGGGCGTCACCGTGGCGTTGATGGCCCGCAACCGCTCGTAGGCCTTGCGCCAGGGATAGTCCGCGCAGGAGCCGAAGAGTTCCAGGCGCAGGCCGATGATCTCCAGGAGCTTCTCGGGCAGGCGGGTGTCCTTGGTCAGAACCTCCTCCTTGATGCCGATCTTGCCGATGTCGTGGAGGATGCCCGCGTAGTAGACCTCGTTGATCTCCTCCTCGGAGAAGGTCACGTGCGGGAAACGGGTCTCGTCGGCGTCCACCACCTGGGCGAAGGCCGCCGCCAGGCTGGCCACGCGCTCGGAGTGTCCGGCCGTGAAGGGGTCGCGGGCGTCGATGGCCTCGGCCAGGGCCTGGAGCAGGGCCTCCATGAGCACCTGGATGCCCTCGAAGTTCTGGGCGTTGCTCACCGCGATCCCGGCCACCGAGGCCAGGGTGGAGAGGTGCTTCAGGTGCGCGGCCTTGAACGGCCCGGGTTCGCGGGAGGCCAGGACGAGCACCCCCACCAGGCGCACCGGCGAAAGCACCGGCAGCACGAGCATGGAACGGATGTCCGGCGTCTCCCCGGCCCAGCGCGGGTCGCGGGACAGGTCGTTGACGATCTCGCCCCGGCCGCTCTCGACCACCTCCCGGAACAGGCGGCTGGCGGGCACGCCGTCCAGGCCCGAAGGCGGCGCGCCGAAGCATCCGGCCGAGGTGAACGCTCCCCCGGACTCCAGGAACACGCAGCCCATGTCCGCGGGCACCGCGCCCTCCCGGCACTCCTCCAGCAGGGCCCGGGTGGTGTCGCGCAGGCGCAGGGTGTTGTTCAGGGCGAAGACCGAGCGGTGCAGCAGGGCCAGCTCGCGGTATTTCTGCAGGGTCTCGTCGGCGATGGCCCGGCGGGCGGACTCGGCCTGGGAGGCGGCGTGCAGCGAGAAGGCCAGGAAATCCAGGATGCGCCGCCAGGCCAGACGGTCCTCGCTGGACCGGGCGGAGAGACCGTCCAGGCAGAGCGTCAGGCAGGCCGGGGGGCCCTCCTCGAAGAACAGGGGCACCGAAAGGTTGTCCGGACAGGTGGGGCTGTACCGCTCCGGCCGGCCCCCGGCGGCGGCCTCGGCCTCGGAACCGAGGATCACGTACAGAGCCGCGCCGGGCGGCAGAAGCACGAGGGAGCGCTCCAGGAAATCGCGCAGAAAGTCCGCCGGGAGGTGCTTCTTGAGCCGGGACATGGACTCTCCGGCGTCAGGAGGGCAGGCCCAGGATCTCCCGCGCGGCGTCCACCACCTCGTCGGGATCGAAGGGCTTGGTCATGTATTGTCCCGCGCCGGACTCCAGCCCCTGGCGGCGGTCGGTCTCCTGCCCCTTGGCCGTGAGCAGGATGATGCGCACGCCCTTGAGGCCCGGGTCGCGGGTCACGGCCTCGCAGACCTCGTAACCGTTCATGCGCGGCATCATGATGTCCAGGAAGACCAGGTCCGGGCGTTCCCGGCGGATGGTCTCCAGGCCCTCGATGCCGTTGGAGGCGGTGAGGATGGTCACGCCGTGGACGTCTTCGAGCTCTTCCAGGGCCTGGACCAGGAGCATGCGGATATGGACCTCGTCGTCCACGATGAGAATCTTCCCGGCCATCGGCCATTCCCCCGCGCGAGACAATTGCTCTTCCTTTGACACAAACTTCCGGCACAGACAAGGGCTCGCGTCACAATGGCCTTCAAATTCAGGGAAATCCATGCTATGCAAAGGGACCGTCCGCCTTTTCAGGGACGGCGGCATTCCATCAGGGGGGACGAACGGCATGGGCGCAGCGGGCATTTTCCGGGCAGGGGTCTCGCGCCGCGCCGCCATCCTGGTCCTGGCCCTCTGCCTGACCCTGGCCGCGTTGCCGGCCCGGGCCGCCGACGACATCCTCCTGGGCATGAACTACCCCCTCACCGGCCCCTATTCCGTGGAAGGCCTGGACGAGATCCGGGCCGCCCGCATGGCCGTGGACGAAATCAACGCCCAGGGCGGCATCCTCGGCCGCCGCGTGGAGCTGGCGCCGCGCGACTCGGCCTCGGACGTGCTCCAGACCCGGCTCAACGTGCGCGACCTGCTGGACGCGGGCTGCCGGATGATCTTCGGCGGGGCCTCCAGCGCCGTGGCCATCGAGGCCTCGCGGCTCTGCGCCGAGGCCGGGGTGCCCTTCTTCGGAACCCTGACCTATTCGATGTCCTTCAGCGTGGAGCACGGCAACCGCATGGCCTTCCGGGAGTGCTCCGACGCCCGGATGACCGCCGGGGTGCTTGGGCCCTGGCTCAACGCCCGCTTCGCCGGGAAAAAGTACTTCTACATCACCGCCGACTACACCTGGGGCTGGAGCACCGAGGCGGCCCTGCGCCGGGCCACCGGCACCCTCGACTCCGAGGCCCATCCCGGCCTGCTCACCCCCCTGGGCGCCACGGACTACACCGTCGAGCTGGAGCAGGCCCGCGACGCCCAACCCGCCGTGCTCGTGCTGGCCCTGTTCGGCAAGGACATGGCCTACGCCCTGGAAAAGGCCGTGGAGATGGGCCTGCCGCGCTTCTGCCAGATCGTGGTCCCGAACCTGACCCTGGGCATGGCCGAGCGCGCCGGGGCCGTGGCCATGCACGGGGTCGTGGGGACCACTCCCTGGACCTGGAAGGCCCCAGCGCTGCTCGGCCAGACGCGCGGACAGGCCTTCGTGGACGAATTCGTGCGCCGCTACCGCCGCTACCCGAGCACTCCCGGGGCCAGCGCCTACACCATCGTCCACGAATACAAGGCCGCCGCCGAGGCCGCCCAGTCCCTGGAGCCCGCCGACGTGGTCCGGGCCCTGGAGGGCCGCACCTTCCGGCTGCTCAAGGACGACCAGACCTGGCGCGCCCTGGACCATCAGAACATCCAGACCGTCTTCCTCGTGCGCGGCAATCCGCCGGAAAAGGTTCTGGCCGACCCCCTGCGCCTGGACTATTTCGAAATCCTGGAGGCCCGGCCGGGCCCCGGGATCGCCCTGAGCGCGGAGGAGTGGCGGGAGCTGCGCCTGGAGCACGGCCTTCCGCCGCGCCTGGAGCCCCTGGAGGGCGACCGGCCGTGAAAAAGACCGGACAGGCCTCCTCCTTCCTGCCCCTGCCCCAGGGCACCTTCTGGCGCTTCCTGCTCATCAGCTCGGTCATCGCCGTGGTCACGGCCGTGGCCGCCATGGGCGTGGCCTGGGTGCTCGGCCGCAACATCGTGCACGACATCCAGGAGGAAGGCAGCCTGGCCGTGCTGCGCAGCGCCGTGGACCTGGTGGGCCGCACGCGCATCGCCGACGAGCAGATGCGGGCCTTCTACATGGACCAGCGCCGCGAGGCCCTGCGCAGCACCAACGACTACACCGTGAACGTGCTCCAGACCTACGAGCGCCAAATCCGCCTCCAGGGCCGCAAGTCCGGGGAGGCCCGGGCCACGGCCCTGGCCCGCCTGGGCGAGGTCTCGTCCGGCCTGGACCATCCCGTGTTCATCATCGGCCCGGACCGCCTCATGCTGGTCCACCCCAACCCGGAGTTCGTGGGCCGGTCCAGCCTGGAGTTCCGGGACACCCTGGGCCGCCCCCTGTTCGAGGAGACCCTGGAGGCCGCCCGCCACGCCCGGCCCGGGCAGTCGGTCTTCGGGCTCTACCCCTGGGTCAACCCCAAGACCCTGCGCATGGAGCTCAAGCTCCTGGCCGCGCGCTACTTCCCGCCCTGGGAGCTGACCGTCTGCGCGGACATGTTCATGGGCGACGTGGAGCAGGATCTGGCCCCGCGCCGCCTGGCCAACCTGGGCGAACTCCAGGCCCGCATCCGCGAGATCATGGTGGCCAAGACCGGCTACATGCTCGTCATGGACCAGAACGGGACCATGATCGCCCATCCCGTGCTCACCGGCCAGAACATGTTCCAGCTCACGGACCGCGACGGCCGCCCGCTGGGCGAACTCTTCCGCGAGGCCGCCGAACGGCCTTTCGGCAAAAACAGCTTCCGCTATTTCTGGGAACGGCCCGACGACCGGGGCGACTTCTCCAACGAGAAGATCGCCTGGTGCATCCGCGAGCCCACCACCGGCTGGTACGTGGCCGCCACGGCCTACGTGAAGGACATGGAGGCCGAGCTGCCGCGCCTGGCCCTGTCCATCTTCCTGCCCTCCCTGGGGGCCATCCTCATCCTCGCCGGAGCCCTGGCTCTGCTCTTCCGCAACCTCATCCGCCCCGTGCGCGACCTCATCGCCGTGTGCCAGGCCGTGAGCCGGGGCGAACTGGAGGTCATGGCCCCGGAGGATTCCCCCGGCGAGATGGGCTTCCTGGCCCGGCACTTCAACTTCATGATCCGCAGGCTGCGCGGCCTGCGCAAGAAGGAGGAGCGCCGCCGCCTGGACCTGGAGGCCCTGAACCGCGAGCTGGAGAAGGTCGTGGACGTGCGCACCCGGGCCCTCAAACGCAAGGCCCACACCCTTGAGGAGGCCAACCGGAGCCTGAAGGAACTGGACACCATGAAGTCCGCCTTCCTCTCCTCGGTCTCCCACGAGCTGCGCACCCCGCTCACCTCGGTGCTCGGCTTCGCCAAGCTCATCAGCCGCGACTTCGCCAACCACTTCCAGGCCCTGGCCGGAAACGAGGACAAGCTCGTCCGCCGGGGCCGCCGCATCCTGGACAACCTGGAGATCATCCGCTCCGAGGGCGAGCGCCTGACCCGGCTCATCAACGACGTGCTCGACCTGAACAAGATCGAGTCCGGCCGCGTGGACTGGCGCGACGCGGACATCCTCATCGGGGCCGTGGTGGAGCGGGCCGTGACCGCCGTGCGCGGCCAGTTCGCGGAGAACCCGAACCTCGAGCTGCGGGTCGAGGTGGAGCCCGGCCTGCCGCCCATGCGCCTGGACTTCGACCGCATGGTCCAGGTCTTCCTCAACCTCCTGCACAACGCCGCCAAGTTCACCCGCGCGGGCTCGGTGACGGTGCGCGTGTTCCGCGCGGGCGACACCCTGCGCGCCGAGGTCCAGGACACCGGCGTGGGCGTTCCCGAGGTCGACCGCGAACGCATCTTCGACAAGTTCCATCAGGTGCGCCTGAGCGACACCCTGCGCGAGAAGCCCCAGGGCACGGGCCTCGGACTGGCCATCTGCCGCCAGATCGTGGAACGCTACGGCGGGACCATCCACGTGGAGTCCGAGGTGGGCCGGGGCAGCACCTTCATCATCGAGATGCCCCTCAACCCCGTTCCCCGCGAGACCCAGCCCGAGCCCGCGCCTCCCGCGGAGACCCGGGCGCGCACGGACAAGGCCCTGGTCCTGGTGGCCGACGACGAGCCCGCGGTCAACTCCTACCTGACCCAGCTCCTGGAAGCCCAGAGTCTGGAGGTGGTCCAGGCCTTCGACGGCGAGTCGGCGGTGAAGAAGGCCGGGGCCTACCAGCCCGACCTGATCATCATGGACATCATGATGCCCGGCATGGACGGCCGCACGGCCATCGCCCTGCTGCGCCGCGACCCCCGCACCGCGGGCATCCCGGTGATGGTCGTCTCGGCCCTGCCGGATCTCTCGGACATGGGCGGCGACGCGGCCCTGAAGAAACCCGTGGACGAGGCCGCCTTCATCGAGGCGGTGAACTGCCTGCTCAACCGCGCGCACGGCGGACGGCCCGTGCTGGCGCTGCGCCGGAACGGCGAGACCGTGCCCGGCCCGTTCTTCGCCCTCTGCCCGGCCGAGAGCATCCTGCACTGCGACGAGACCGAGATGTGGCGGCGCATCGAACAGGGTTTCCAGGGCACCATCCTCCTGCCGCCCTGGGCCGTGGAGCAACTGGACATGAAACGCCTGGCGGCGCTCCAGGGCGTCCATCTCCTCATCCTGCCCCCTTCGGGTGATTCATAGCCCCCTTCAGAAAGGCAAAAGCCTCTTCGCCATTCCATGAACCGGCGAAGTCGGCCCCCTTCGGGGGTTTCCAGAAAGGCAAAAGCCTCTTCGCCTTTCCATGAACCGGCGAAGCCGGCCCCCTTCGGGGGTTTCCAGAAAGACAAAAGCCTCTTCGCCTTTCTATGAACCGGCGAAGCCGGCGGCGAAGCCGGAGACGAAGCCGGAGATGGCGGGTTCCATGATTCCGCGGACATGGGCCAGGGCCTGGGCGTCCTCGCCCTCGAAGCGCAGGACCAGGGCGGCCTGGGTGTTGGAGGCGCGCACGAGACCCCAGGCCCGGGGCAGGGTCAGGCGCACGCCGTCGGTGTCGTCCAGGCGCCAGCCGTGGCGCGCGGCCAGGTCGCGGAAGTGCTCCAGGGCCTTGGCCACCACGGCGAACTTGATCTCTTCGGGGCAGTCCACGCGCATCTCCGGGGTGTTGGCCGTGCGCGGCCAGCCCAGGAGCCGCGACAAGGGGACGCCGGGGTTCTCGTCGAGCACCTCCACCAGCCGCAAGGCCGCGTAGGAGGCGTCGTCGAAGCCGAAGAAACGGTCGGAGAAGAACATGTGTCCGCTCATCTCCCCGGCCAGGGCCGCGCCGGTCTCGATGAGCTTGGCCTTCATGAGCGAGTGGCCCGTGGCGGCCATGACCGGCACGCCGCCGTGCTCCTCGATGTCCCGGAAAAGCAGGTGCGAACACTTCACGTCGCCGATGACCGTCTGGCCGGGCCGCCGACGGAGCAGACTCCGGGCGTAGAGGGCCAGAACCTGGTCGCCGTACATGAGCCGCCCGGTCTCGTCCACGGCCCCGATGCGGTCGCCGTCGCCGTCCAGGCCCACGCCGAGGTCCGCGCCGGAGCTCCGGACCAGCTCGGAGAGCCGGCGGGCGTTCTCCTCCACCACGGGGTCGGGGTGGTGGTTGGGAAAGGTTCCGTCGGGCTCGCAGAACAGGCGGATCACCTCGCAGCCCACGCGTTCCAGCAGGCTCGCGGTGATCTCCCCGGCCGCGCCGTTGCCGCCGTCCACCACGACCTTGATGGGCCGGGAGAGGGCCAGCTGGGACGACAACTCGTCCAGATAGGCGGGCACCACGTCGTGGCGCGAGACCAGCCCGGGGCGCTCGGCCCGGACGAAATCGCGGACGACCATGAGGTCGTACAAGGCGGTCACGCCTTCGCCGTGCAGGGTGGTGGCCCCGCACCAGACCTTGAAGCCGTTGTACTCCGGCGGGTTGTGGCTGGCCGTGACCATGACCCCGGCCTCGAGGCCGAAGTGCTTCACCGCGTAATAGAGCACCGGCGTGGAGACCAGGCCCAGGGTGATCACGTCCACCCCGGCGGAGGAAAGCCCCAGACAGAGACGGTCGAGGTACTCGGGCGAGGTGGCGCGGCAGTCATGACCGGCGACGGCCCGGGTCAGCCCCCGGCGGGTGAAGAGCGTGCCGCAGGCGCGGCCCAGCTCCTCGGCGAAGTCGGGGTCCAGGTCCCGGCCCACCAGGCCCCGGATGTCGTAGGCGCGGAACACGCCGGGATTGAGAGCGATCATGCCGTCATCCTCGTGTTTCGGAGGCGGTCGGAACGACTTTCCTTGACCTGGACCGCCATCCGTGGCTAGCATGGACGCATTATGAGCTGGGACTGGGAAAAACTGCAAGAGCAACAGCGGCGTCAGCGCGGAGGCGGCCCCGTGGGCCCCGAGCTGGGTAACATCACCGACAAATTCAAACAGTTCAAAGGGTTCCGTCTTCCAGGAGCGCGAATACTGGCGCTCGTGGTGCTGGGCCTTTGGCTGCTTTCCGGCATCTACATCGTGGAGCCGGACGAAGTGGGCGTGGTGACCCGCTTCGGATCCTTCGACCGCGTGGCCGATCCTGGGCCGCACTACCACATCCCCTTCCCCGTGGAAAGCGCGCAGACGCCCAAGACCACCCGCATCCGCAGGCTGGAGTTCGGCTACCGCAGCATCGGCCGTCAGGGCGACTCCCAGATGGCCACCCGCCCGGTGACCGAGGAATCGCTCATGCTCACCGGGGACGAGAACATCGTGGACGTGCAGTTCACGGTGCAGTTCCTGGTCAACGACCCCGTGGCCTACCTGTTCAACGTGGCCGACCCCGAGGGCGCGGTCAGGGGCGCGGCCGAGGCGGCCATGCGCGAGATCATGGGCAAGAGCAAAATCGACGCGGCGCTCACCTCGGGCAAGGATGAAATCCAGATCCAGACCCGCGACCTCATGCAGGACATCCTGGACCGCTACAAGGCGGGCATCAAGGTGGTGGCCGCGCAGCTGCAATACGTGCATCCCCCGGCCGAGGTCATCGAGGCCTTCAAGGACGTGGCCAGCGCCCGCGAGGACAAGAGCCGCTTCATCAACGAGGCCGACGCCTACCGCAACGACATCCTGCCCAAGGCCAGGGGCCAGGCGGCGGTCGTCGTCAACGAGGCCGAGGCCTACCGCGAAAGCGTGACCCGCACCTCCCAGGGCGAGGCCTCGCGCTTTCTGGCCGTGCTCACCGAATACAACAAGGCCAAGGACGTGACCCGCCAGCGCCTGTACCTGGAGACCATGCAGCGCGTTCTCGCCAATCCGGCCACGGAAAAGCTCGTGCTCACGGACAAGGCGTTGGAGAAGACCGTTCCCTATCTGCCCCTGCCCGCCCTCTCGCCGGCCAGGCCCGCGCCCGCCCCGGAAGGAGGCAAGAAGCAATGACCAACAAACAGATCGCCCTTGTGGCCGGAGCGGTCCTCCTGCTCCTGGTTCTGACCCAGACCGCCTTCGTGGTGCATCAGACCGAGACGGCCATCGTGGTCCAACTGGGCAAGCCCGTGACCGGAGCGCTCAAGCCCGGCCTGCACTTCAAGCTGCCCCTGGTGCAGAGCGTGACCTTCTTCGACGCCCGAGTCCTGGACTACGACGCCAAGCGCGCGGAGATCCTCACCGAGGACAAGAAGGCCATGGTGGTGGACCACTACACCAAGTGGCGCATCACCGACCCGCTGCTCTTCTACCAGACCGTGCGCACCGAGGCCGGGGCCCAGGCCCGGCTGGACGACATCACCTACGCCGCGCTGCGCGAGGCTCTGGGCCGCCACACGCTCATCGAGGTGGTTTCCGAGAAACGCACCGAGATCATGGAGCAGGTGGTCAGACAGTCGCAGGAACTCCTCTCGCCCTACGGCATCCTGGTGGTGGACGTGCGCATCAAACGCACCGACCTGCCGCCCGAAAACGAGCGGGCCATCTTCGGCCGCATGCAGGCCGAACGCGAACGCCAGGCCAAGCAGTACCGCTCCGAGGGCCAGGAGGAAGCCGCCAAGATCCGGGCCCAGGCCGACAAGGAGCGCACGGTTCTCCTGGCCGAGGCCGAGCGCCAGGCCTCGACCATCCGCGGCGAGGGCGACGCCAAGGCCACCCGGACCTACGCCGAGGCCTACGGCCAGTCGCCGGAGTTCTACGCCTTCAAGCGCAGTCTCGAGGCGTACGAGTCCTCGCTCAAGGACAACACGCGTCTGGTCCTGACTCCCGGCAGCCCGTTCCTGCGCTACTTCCAGTAGCCGCACGAACACGCATTCCAACACCTCTCCGCCGCGCACCGTGCTCACCAAAGGACGGTGCGCGGCTTTTTTCAACCCTTCCCAGCCTCTCTCCATCAAACGCGGGCATCCCTGCCCTCGCACGGCATGAATGTAGGCGCTCCCCCCGCCCCGCGCGCGGGCGGCGCGGCCCCCCCCTCCGACAGCACGGTTCGGCCCCTGCGCCCTGGCCGGGCTCATTTGCCACGTATTTCCCAGCAACTACCGGGGACATTATTTTTTCATGAATTTGAGCGGGTGCTCACTTCCCTCTTCAAAAATCTGCTATATTCTTTCTCATGGGAACGGCTCGAGCAAGGCGCGCCGCCGGTTCCCGAATGCTTTCTTGACATTCGGACAGGCTCTGTCTACTAGACCTCTATTTTCGCGAAGGAGAACACGAAGCAGACAAAAGATTCGGATGGAAGCAGAGGCGCGAGGGGATCACAGTGAAGGGGTTTGCTGTCTCGCGTGAGCTCATTTGCTGGGAATCAACAGAGGGGGAAGCATTCATATCGATGGAACAACGGGCTTCAACCAACAGAGAAGCACTATAAGTTGGTAGATATAACAACGCATTTAGTTGTGACCAAGTATTCACCACCTGATAAGGGAGCGCATATGCCCAAGAACAAGAAGAAGTGCGACGAAAACCTCGAGCGCTGGTTCAACGAGGTTCTCGAACGCATCAAGAAGGCCACCGGGGCGCGGACCCAAGTGCAGCTGGCGGAGGTTCTGGACGTCCGGCAGTCGAGCATATCGGACGCCAAGCGCCGCTGCTCGGTGCCCGCCGACTGGTTCCTCAAGCTCTTCCGCAGCCACGGGCTCTCGCCCGACTGGCTGGCCCAGGGCACGGAACCGGTCTACCTGAACCCCACCCGCGGCAAGGTGGCCGCCGACACCCTGCTGCGCGAAGCTCCCGCTCCCTACGGCAAGCCCCATTCCCGCAGCCGCGTTGTGCCGGTCTGCTCCATGGCCGCGCCCAAGGACGGCGGCCCGACCTGGGAGCCCATGCCCGTTGACGACCTGGCCATTCCCGAGAGCTTCCACCGCGACAGCCTCGTGGTCATCAAGATGGACTCCACCGGCATGGAGCCGATCATCTGCCGGGGCGCCTTCGTGGGCATCGACACGGCCCAGAAGCAGTGCCCGGACGGCGACTTCAGCGCCGTCTACTTCCCCAAGCAGGGCCTGCTCGTCCGGCGGGTCTACTTCCAGAACGGCGAGTACGTCCTGCGCGCCGAGAAGGACTATTCCGACATCGTCATCCCGGCGGGAGACATGAAGGACCGCATCGTGGGCCGCGTGGCCTGGGTGCTCCAGAACATCACCCCCATGTGACCTTCAGGGCTGTTTCCCAGCCCCCACAGGCTCGGACGCGCGGCGTTCGGGCCTTTTTTGCGCCCTCCGCCCGCTTGACGCGGGGTTTCCCAGGACCTACGCTTCGGGTCCGGCCTTCAGGCCGAAGGAGAACGCCACATGTCCAAGCAACTCACCGCACCCGACATCCAGGCCCTCAAGGGCCGCAAGAAAATCGTCGCCGTCACCGCCTACGACTACGCCACCGGCTGCATCGCGGACGCCGCCGAGCCGGACCTCGTGCTCGTGGGCGACTCCCTGGGCATGGTCGTCATGGGCCTGCCCGACACCCTGGGCGTGACCATGGAGGACATGCTCCATCACTGCCGCTGCACCGCGCGCGCCGTGCGCCACGCCCTGCTGGTGGGCGACATGCCCTTCCTGTCCTACCATACGGGAGTGGAGCAGGCCGTGCTGAACGCCGGGCGCTTCCTCAAGGAAGGAAACACCCGGGCCGTGAAGCTGGAGGGCGGGCGGGCCGTGCTGCCCCAGGTGCGGGCCATCGTCGCCTCGGGCATCCCGGTGGTGGGGCACATCGGACTCACGCCCCAGCACGTCGCCGGTTTCGGCGGATTCAAGGCCCAGGGCAAGACCGCCGAGGCCGCGCGCATCCTCCTGGAGGACGCCCGAGCCCTGGCCGACGCGGGCTGCTTCGCCCTGACCCTGGAGGCCATGCCCCGGGAGGTGGCCGCGCGGATCACCGAGGCCGTGCCCATCCCGACCATCGGCATCGGCGCGGGTCCGGACACCGACGGCCAGGTTCTGGTCTTCCACGACCTGCTCGGCCTGTTCGACCGCTTCGTGCCCAAGTTCGTCAAACAGTACGCCCAGCTCTTCGGGCCGGCGGTGGAGGCCGTGCGGGCCTACGCCGAGGAGGTCCGCCGGGGAACCTTCCCGGGCCCGGAGCAGACCACCGGCATGGACCCCAAGGAGCTGGAACGGCTCACGGACTGACCCGCCGCGCATGGAACTGAACGCACACGTCCTCTGGAATGGGCTGGCCTGGCCGCTCCTCCGCCTCTGCGCCGCGGTGAGCGTGGGTCTCTTCGTGGGCAACCTCATCGAGTCCCTGAACTGGACCCGGGCCGTGGCCAAGGTGGCCGCGCCGCTCATCCGTCTGGCCCGGCTCCAGGACATCTCCGGGGCCAGCTTCAGCATGGCCTTCTTCTCCGGCGCGGCGGCCAACTCCATGCTGGCGGAAGCCTACGAGCAGGGCAAGATGACCGAGCGGGAGGTGATCCTCTCCAACCTCTTCAACAGCCTGCCCACCAACTTCCTGCACCTGCCCACGGTGCTGGCCCTGGCCGTGCCCTTCCTGCGCGAGGCGGCCTTCGTCTACGTGGGCCTGACCGTGCTCTCGGCGCTCATCCGCACGGCGGTCATCGTGGGTTGGGGACGGCTCACCCTGCCCCCCCTGCCCGAGGGCTGCGTGGTCTGCCTGCTCAACGACGGCGGCTTCAAGGGCCTGGGACCGGCCCTGCGCAAGACCGTGGAGCGCTTCAAGAAGCGTCTGCCCCGGCTCATCTTCATCACCGTGCCGGTCTACACCCTGTTCTTCTTCCTCAAGCGTTGGGGAGTGTTCGACATGGTCGAGTCGGCCATGAGCCACAGCGCGCTGCTCTCCTGGCTGCCGCCAGAGGCCGTGGGCGTGGTGGCCTTCCAACTGGCGGCAGAGACCACGGCGGGCTTCGCCGCGGCCGGGGCCCTGCTCACCGCCGGGGCCCTGAGCGTCAAGGAGATGGTCCTGGCGCTCCTGGTGGGAGCCATCCTCTCCACGCCCATGCGCGCGGTGCGCCACCAGTTCCCCTACTACGCCGGAATCTTCAAGACCCGCCTGGCCGTGCGCCTCATCCTGCACAACCAGGCCCTGCGCGCCGCGACCCTGGCCCTGGTGGCCGCGCTCTACGCCCTCCTGGGTTGACGGCCCGTCGGCCGTGCAACGAAGCCGATCCCGTTGCACATATGTGCAGACACAAGTGCAACACTTGTGCAGCACATTGCACGCGCAGCGCAGGTCGACAACACACAATAATTTGTGAAATCCAATGATTCCAGTGTGTAGTATATTTTGGCACGGGACTCGCATATCTTCGAATCAACAGGCACAGCACAGCGAGCCTCACCCAGTCACACGTTTCCTTCCCAAACTCCTCTCTCTCCGTAAGAAGGGGCCCCAAAAGGGCCCCTTCTTATTTGTGCAACCAGTCTCGGCGGGACCGGATCATCAGCCCGCGCCCAAGGCCTCGGCATCGCGGTCCGCCGGGGACCAGACCCCGCCCAGGCGCTCGATCTCGCGCAACAGGAGCCGGACCAGGTCCGGCAGGCGGCGAGCCACCACCGGGGTCAGTTCCAGGCCCACGCCGTCCATGTCCTGGGGCTCCACGCCCAGAACCACCAGTTCCGGCAGTGCGCCGAGCACGTCGCAGTAGGTCAGGGTGTCCAGGAGGTCGGCCTGGTGCGGGGATTTGCCCGGGTCGATGCGCAGGGGCAGGTCCGCGCCCGTGAGCCGGTAGATGGAGCCGGGCTCCCCGCCGCCGAGCACGGCGTCGGCCACCACCAGAACGTCGGCCTCCATGATCGGGCCCATGAGCAGCATGCCCTGGGTGCCGCCGTCCAGAAGCGTCACGTTCTCCGAGAAGACATACTCCCGCGCCAGCTTCTCCACGGCGCGCACGCCCACCCCTTCGTCGCTGCGCAGGATGTTGCCCACTCCCAGCACCAGGATACGATTATTTGTGTTTTTCATGCGCAATTTTCGTATACGAATTTTCAATTCGTAGCAACAATGCCGCCGCCGTCCGCTCCGGAATATCGCCTCCACGAGCCTCCGTATCGATTTCCAAATTTTCTCTAGAAAATTTGCGGCCCGCAACCGTGAAGTCCGACAAGCCAGGAGCCGAGCCGCTCGGAGGGGCTTTTCCACTGCTCTGGTGATAAAAATTAATTCTACAATATAAACATGTTAAATAATTAGTTAGGAACCAGTCTCAGTTGACAAAAACCACGTCTCCTTCCATACTGCGATCCGAATCGGTGCCCGGATGACCTCCGGGTGAAAAGGGAACCCGGCGCAACTCCGGGACTGCCCCGCAGCGGTGAACGGGAACGACTCCCCGCTCGAACGACACTGGCCTTGGCCGGGAAGTCCGGGGAGGAGGAAGGCGGCGGAAGGCCGCAACGCCCGCGAGTCCGAAGACCTGCCGGTTTCCGTTCGCGCCCGGCGCGGACGGCGCGGCGCGAAGGCCCGAGGGGGCGTTGCGGCGGACGAACCGCTTCCGGCGGCCACCCTCCGTCACCTCCTCCGACCTTCCGGCCGAGTCCGCGCCCGGTCCGCCGACCGACACGAACAGGCATCCTCATCGCACGAACAACTTGGAGCTGTACGAATGCCGCAATCCGCTGAAATCCTCGCCTCCGACACCCCCAACCTCGAAGCCGTCCGCGCGGCCGGGCTCGTGCCCCTGCGCCCGGTGACCCCGCCCACCCACGTCCGCAAGCGCAACGGCTCGGTGATCCCCTTCAACGCCGACAAGATCGTCTCGGCCATCCGCCGCGCGGGCGCGGCCACCGGCGAGTTCGCCGAGGACGAGGCCCGGCTGCTCACCGCGCAGGTGGTCAAGGTGCTCTCCCACCGCTACGCGGGCGGCACGCCGGACATCGAGCGCATCCAGGACGCCGTGGAGCAGGCCCTCATCTCGGCCAACCACTTCAAGACCATGCGCTCCTACAGCGTCTATCGCGAGCAGCGGGCCAAGCTGCGCCAGGACAAGAAGACCGTGGTGGACGTGGCCGCCTCGGTGAACGAATATCTCGACCGCCACGACTGGCGCGTGAACGCCAACGCCAACCAGGGCTATTCCCTGGGAGGGCTGATCCTGAACGTCTCCGGCAAGGTCACGGCCAACTACTGGCTGAACCACGTCTATCCCCCGGAGGTCGGCCGGGCCCACCGCGAGGGCGACCTGCACATCCACGACCTGGACATGCTCTCCGGCTACTGCGCGGGCTGGTCCCTGCGCACCCTGCTCACCGAGGGACTCAACGGCGTCCCGGGCAAGGTGGAGGCCACCGCTCCCCGGCACCTCTCCAGCGCCGTGGGCCAGATCGTCAACTTCCTCGGCACGCTCCAGAACGAATGGGCCGGGGCCCAGGCCTTCAGCTCCTTCGACACCTACATGGCCCCCTTCCTGCGCAAGGACAAACTGCCCTACGACGACGTGCTCCAGTGCATCCAGGAGCTGATCTACAACCTGAACGTGCCCTCGCGCTGGGGCACCCAGACCCCGTTCACCAACCTGACCTTCGACTGGACCTGTCCCGACGACCTCAAGGACCAGCACCCGGTCATCGGCGGCCAGGAGATGCCCTTCACCTACGGCGATCTCCAGCCCGAGATGGACATGATCAACCGGGCCTACATCGAGGTCATGACCGCGGGCGACGCCAAGGGCCGGGTCTTCACCTTCCCCATCCCGACCTACAACATCACCAAGGACTTCCCCTGGGACGGGCCCAACGTCGACCTGCTCTTCGAGATGACCGCCAAGTACGGCCTGCCCTACTTCCAGAACTTCGTGAACTCCGACCTGGAGCCGAACATGGTCCGCTCCATGTGCTGCCGCCTCCAGCTCGACCTGCGCGAACTCCTCAAGCGCGGCAACGGCCTCTTCGGCAGCGCCGAGCAGACCGGCTCCCTGGGCGTGGTCACGATCAACTGCGCGCGCCTGGGCTACCGCCACAAGGGCGACCGCGTGGGCCTCTACGCCGCCCTGGACGCCCTGCTGGAGACCTCCCGCGTGAGCCTGGAGATCAAGCGCAAGGAGATCCAGCGCCGCATGGACGCCGGGCTCTTCCCCTACACCAAGCGCTACCTGGGTTCGCTGCGCAACCACTTCTCGACCATCGGCATCAACGGCGTGAACGAGATGGTCCGCAACTTCACCGACGACGCCGAGGACATCACCACCGAGGCGGGCTACGAAATGGCCGTGCGCTTCCTGGATCACGTGCGGGCGCGGATCACCGCCTTCCAGGAGGAGACCGGACACCTCTTCAACCTGGAGGCCACCCCGGCCGAGGGCACCACCTACCGCTTCGCCAAGGAGGACCGCCGCCGCCACCCGGACATCCTCCAGGCCGGAACCGAGGACCAGCCCTACTACACCAACTCCAGCCAACTGCCCGTGGGTTTCACCGACGATCCCTTCGAGGCCCTGTCCCGGCAGGAGACGCTCCAGCGCAAGTACACCGGCGGCACCGTGCTGCACCTCTACATGGGTGAGCGGATCTCCAGCGCGGCGGCCTGCAAGGCCCTGGTGCGCAAGTCCCTGGCGCGCTTCGCCCTGCCCTACATCACGATCACGCCGACCTTCTCCATCTGCCCCTCCCACGGCTACCTGAACGGGGAGCAGGAGACCTGCCCCACCTGCAAGGCCGCGGGCACGATCCAGCCCTGCGAGATCTGGACCCGGGTCATGGGCTACTACCGGCCGCGCTCGGCCTTCAACATCGGCAAGAAGGGCGAGTACGACGAGCGGGTCTGCTTCAACGAGCCCGCCCGGGAGGCCTTGGCGTGAGTCATCCCCCGGCGGCCGGACTGACGGTGGCCGGGGTCACGCCGCTCAGCAGCGTGGACTATCCCGGCGGCGTTTTGGCCGCCGTGGTCTTTCTGCGCGGCTGTCCCTGGCGCTGCCCCTACTGCCAGAACGCGGCCCTGCGCGACGCCGGCGTCCGCGACCCCGATGAACGGAGCTGGGGCCACGTCCTCGAATGGCTGCGCACCCGCAGCGGCCTGCTGGACGCGGTGGTCTTCTCCGGCGGCGAGCCCCTGCTCTGGCCCGGACTGCTGGAGGCCATGCGCGAAGCGCGCGGCCTGGGCTTCCGCGTGGGCCTGCACACCTCGGGCATGGCCCCGGCGGCCCTGGAGCGCGTCCTGCCTCTGGTGGACTGGGCCGGGCTCGACCTGAAGGCCCCGCGCGCGGCCTACGCCCGCATCACGGGCCAGGACGGCAGCGCGGACGCCGCCTGGGAAAGCCTCGGACTGCTGCGCCGGACTCCAGCCGCGCTCGAACTCCGCACCACCTGGCATCCGGACGTTCTTTCGGAGGACGAGCTCCTGGACCTGGCCCGCGAACTGTCGCCCCTGAAGAGCGGCGAATGGGTCATCCAGGCCTTCCAGCCCACGGGCTGCGAGGACGAGGCCCTGTCCGCCTCGGGCCGGGCCCACATGCCAGCAGAGCTCCTGGAAAGGATGCGGAGCATCCTGCCGGGATTCAGGGTCGGGGTGAGGGAGTAACCAACATGCTCCTGGTCGACCCGCCGGACCTGCCCGCTCTCGCCCCGCTCTTCGCCGCAAACCGGCACACCTTCACCTGGACCTGCCTGCAAGGGCACATGGGCAAGGCTTGGGCCGACCGCCTGCCGAACCCCACCTGCGCCCGCATCCTGACCGGTGATGTCGCGCTCTTCGCCGGGGACAGCCGCTCCCCGGACGCCGGGCGCATGGTGCGCGCGCTGCCCGCCTCCTACACGACGCCGTTCTGCATCATGATCCCGCCGGCCCCGGACTGGGCCGCGCTCATCGAGGCGGCGCATCCCGGCCGTTTCCAGCGGAGCCTGCGCCACGCCCTGAGGCACGACTGGGGGTTCTTCGACCCTGAACGTTTGCGGGCCTGCATCGCGCGACTGCCCGAAGGGCTTGAACTGGCGCCCCTAGGCCGGGAGCACCACGCATGCGTGCTTCGGGAGCCTTGGTCCGCCGACTTCTGCTCCCAGTTCACCTCCTGGGAGGATTACGCGCTGCGCGGCATCGGTTTTCTGGTTCTGGACAACGGCCGCCCGGTGTGCGGGGCGTCGTCGTACACCGTGTTCGACGACGGCATCGAAATCGAGATCGCCACGTTGCCCGGGTACCGCCGCCGGGGCTTGGCCGCAGCCTGCGCGGCCCGGCTCATCCTCGCCTGCCGCGAGCGGGGAATCTTCCCCGGCTGGGATGCGGCCAATCCCGAATCCCTGGCCTTGGCGCTCAAGCTCGGCTATCGGCACGAGTGCGACTACCCCGTGCATTTGGTGGACCTGGACCAGGGCTGAGCCCCCGGAAAAATCATCACTCCCATGACCGAAAAAAGGCCCGCTCCTTTCGGAGCGGGCCTTTTCATTTCAGGCGTCGGGGTCGGGGCGGCTAGGCGGCCTCGGCCTCGGTGGCGCACTTGCAGCCGTCCTCGGAGGAGCAGCCGCAGGGCAGCTTCTGGGCCACGCCCAGTTCCTTCTTCACGTCCGTGGCGATCTTGAACAGGAAGGTCACCACGAGCGCGCCGGTGGCGTAGACCATGAGCGAGATCATCAGCTCGGGGCCGGTGGGCCAGTAGGGCGAGATCTGCTCGAAGGGGTTGGGGTTGAAGCCGCCGATCAAGAGGCCCAGGCCCTTGTCGATCCAGGTGGCGACCACCAGGATGGCCAGGGAGTACGGCAGCAGCTTGTGGTTGTCGCGAAGCTGCGGCGGGATGAGCAGCGCCAGGCTGGTCACCGCCAGGATCGCGAAGGTCCACATCCAGGGCACCAGCTCGGTGTGCCCATGCGCGCCCACGAAGAGGTAGGCGATGGAGTGCATGTGGCCCGGGATGTTGGAGTAGAACGCCGTGAACACTTCCAACAGGAAGAAGAAGACGTTCACGCACATGGCGTAGGTGATGATCTTGGCCAGGGTGCGGATGCCGTCCTTGGGCATCTTGAAGCTGGTCACCCGCTCGGTGACGAGCATGACCAGCATCAGGATGGCGGGTCCGGAGCAGAACGCCGAGGCCAGGAAGCGGGCGGCCAGGATGGCGGTGAGCCAGTAGTGGCGGCCCGGGAGGCCCTGGTACAGGAAGGCCGTCACCGTGTGGATGGAGAAGGCCCAGATGATGGAGACGTAGACCACGGGCTTGAGCCACTTGGGATGCGGCAGGCGCAGACGGTCGGACTCCAGGCTGACCCAGCCGGCCACGATGTTCAGGAGCAGGTAGCCGTTGAGCACGACCATGTCCCAGAACAGGATGGAGTTCGGCGTGGGATGCAGGAGCACGTTGAGCATCCGCTGCGGCTGGCCGATGTCGACCACGATGAAGCCAAGGCACATGACCACGGCGCCGATGGCCATGAACTCGCCGAAGATGACCATGTGCTTGAATTTCTTATAGTGATGGAAGTAGTAGGGCAGCACGATCATGACGCCCGAGGCGGCCAGGCCGACGAGGTAGGTGAACTGGGCGATGTAGAATCCCCAGGACACGTCGCGGCTCATGCCGGTGATCTTCAGGCCTTGCATGAGCTGCATCACGTAGACCGCGCCGCCGACGCCGATGATGGCGAGCAGCAGGGCCACCCAGCCGTAGTATTTGGGACTTCCCTTGAGAACACGTTCCAGCATAGCCGCCCCCTAAATGATGTAGTACACGCTCGGCTCGGTGCCGAGGGAAGGTTTGCGACGGATGGTGTAGTTCTCCCGGAGCGCCTTGCGGGCCGGGGAGTTCTCGTCGGACAGGTCGCCGAAGTGGATGGCGCCGTTGGAGGCCTCCACGCAGGCGGGCAGCTTGCCCACTTCCAGACGCTCCACGCAGAACGTGCACTTCTCGACCACGCCGCGCATCCGCGTGGGGTATTCCTTGTTCAGCTTGGCCAGGTCCAGGTGTTCCCGGGGCTCGCCGAAGTTGAAGCTGCGCGCGCCGAAGGGGCAGCCCGCCATGCAGTAGCGGCAGCCGATGCAGCGGTGGTAGTCCATGGTCACGATGCCGTCGGGCCGCTTGTAGGTGGCCTTGGTGGGGCAGACGCGGACGCAGGGAGGGTTCTCGCAGTGGTTGCACAGCAGCATCACGCGCCGGTGCTCCACCTCGGGGCTCTGATACTTGTTGGGGAAGTCCGGGAAGGCTTCCTCCATGGATGCGGCCCAGAGCCACTTCACGTTCTGTCTGGTGGGCACGTCGGGCACGTTGTGCAGGGCGTGGCAGGCCGCGGCCAGGGGGGCGATGGCTTCGTCCGTGTTCAGCTTGCGGGTGTCGATGACCATGGCCCACTGCGTGGCGTGCAGGGTCTCCTTGTTCGGCTTGGCCGGGGAGCCGCCGCCCGAGGAGGCCAGCACGCCGGAGGCGCCAGCGCACAGCCCCACGGCGGTCAGTCCCGCGAACTTGAGGAAGTGTCTTCTGCTCTGGTTCATTTCTTCAACCCCTCCGGCTGAGTATGGCAGTCCCAGCAGTAAGGGACGACCGCCTGGTCATTGTGGCACTTGTCGCAGAACTCCGCCTTGTTGTCGTGACACTTCATGCAGGTGTTCTGGAGGCTGATGTTGTATTCCTTGCCCTTGGAGTTGATGTAGGTGCGCTTGCCCTCGCGCAGCGCCCAGTCGCGCCAGTCGTTGAGCAGCTGCATGTGCTCCTTGCGCATGAACTCCTTGGACTCGATGCATTCCTTTTCCTTGGCCGGCAGCTTCACCTGGGGCTGGGAGTACGCCTTGGCGCCGACGTTGAACCAGAGGGGGATGGTGACCAGGCCCAGGAAGACGACCAGGCCGGCCAGGATGCTCCCGCCGTTGTACAGTTTCATTTATTCCTCCTCCTGGGCAAACAGTTCCTCGAATTCCTCCTGGCGGAGGTTCATGGTCCGCTCGCCCTCGCCGTCGAGAATGAGGGCGTTGGCCACCAGCTCATGCAGGCCGGAGATGCGCACGCCCGGGGCCCAGTAGTCGGCCAGGGGGATCAAGGTGGCGCGGTCGATGGCGCAGACGCAGGCCATGGTGTTCACCCCGTGCTTCTCCTGCACGTAGCGCAGGGCGTTGCCTCTCGGCAGGCCGCCGCGCAGGCGGATCTCCATGATCTCGTCGGTGTTCAGGCCCGAACCGCCCGCGCAGCAGAAGGTCTGCTCGCGGATGGTGTTCTCGGGCATTTCGTAGAAGTGGTTGCAGACGTTCTTCAGCACGTAGCGGGGCTCGTCGAGCATGCCCATGCCGCGCGCGGGGTTGCAGGAGTCGTGGAAGGTGGCCCGCACGTAGTCGTTGCGCGTCTTGTCCAGGTTCAGCTTGCCGTGCTTGATGAGGTCGGCGGTGAACTCGGCGATGTGCACCATCTTGGTCTGCTTGGCGTTGTTGAACACCGTGCCGGTGATCGGATTCACCGGGGTGCGCATCTGGGGGCCCTGCAGGTAGCCGTTCATGGTGTCCATGTACTGGTTGATCACGCGCCACATGTGCCCGCACTCGCCGCCCAGAATCCATTTGGCGCCCAGGCGGTTGGCCTCGGCGTACATCTTGGCGTTGAGCTTCTTCATCATGTCGGCGTTGGTGAACAGGCCGAAGTTGCCGCCCTCGGAGGCGTACGTGCTCATGGTGAAGTCGAGCCCGATGGCGTCGAAGAGCATCAGGTAGCCCATGAAGGTGTAGATGCCCGGGTCGGCGAACACGTCGCCGGAGGGGGTGATGAAGATGACCTCATGACCCTTCTCGTTCAGCGGGCACTTCACGCGCTTGCCGGTGATGGTCTCGATGTCGTCGAGCATGAAGTCGACGATGTCCTTGAAGGCGTGGGGCTGGATGCCGAGGTGGTTGCCGGTGCGGTTGCAGTTGGCCACCGGCTCGAGGATCCAGTTGATGTTGATGCCGCAGAGGTGCAGCAGCTCGCGGGCCATCATGGTCACTTCGGCCGTGTCGATGCCGTAGGGGCAGAAGAGCGAGCAGCGGCGGCACTCGGTGCACTGGTAGAAGTAGAGGAACCACTCCTTGAGCACGTCCTCTTCCATGACCCGGGCGCCGGTAAGCTTGCCGAGGATCTTGCCCGCCAGGGTGAAGTCCTTGCGGTAGACCGAGCGCATCAGCTCGGCGCGCAGCACGGGCATGTTCTTCGGGTCGCCGGAGCCGATGAAGAAGTGGCACTTGTCGGCGCAGGCGCCGCAACGCACGCAGACGTCCATGAAGAGCTTCAGGGAGCGGTACTTGTCCAGGCGTTCCTTGAAGCCCTCGTGGACGATGTCCTTCCAGTTGGAGGGCAGCTTCCAGTCCACGTCGCCCGGGCTCCACTCGCGCGGGTTGGCGAACACTCCGGGCAGTTCGTGCATGAGGTATTCGACTTTCTCGGGCTTGGCCGGGTAGGCCCAGCGGCCCATGGAAAAGTCATTGGGCGTCGACATCCAGTCCGTGCGCGGCGGCGTGTAGTCGATGCTTTGCAACAACTCGATCGGTTTCTTGGAGAACTTGGCCATATCGTTTCTCTCTCCGGGTGCTGTGTTGAGCTTCGCTTAAGCCTTGGCCTCTTCCTCGGCGCCCTCGGGCAGCTTCTCCAGGGGCAGGCCGGCCTCGTACATGGGCTCGCGGAAGTCGTCCTCGTAGTGTTCGTAGCTGTGCGGCATGATGCCCTTGTCGTTCCAGGGATTCTCGTGGTGCTTCATGCGCGTGTCGTTGGGCAGGTTGCGCGTGGGCGAGAGGAAGACGCCGCCCGCGTGCATGAGCTTGGAGAAGGGGAAGTAAGCCAGCAGCACGCTCACCAGGAAGAGATGCACGTAGAAGCTGTTGTCGATGCCCGCGGGAATCTTGTAGTTGAACTGCAGGGCGCTGACCACCAGCTCCTTGATGGCCACGACGTCGACCTTGGCGAAGTAGCGCATGTAGATGCCCGAGAGCGAGATGCCCAGGAGCAGGAACAGCGGGAAGAAGTCGTTGACCAGGGAGATGTAGCGGATCTTCGGATCGGCCAGGCGGCGGGCCAGGAGGAAGAACAGGCCGGCCAGGATGAGGACGTCGCTCATGTACATCCGGGGAATGCCGATCTGCATGATGCCGTCGCCGAACTCCAGCCACTCGATGGGCAGCGGCACGGAGGCCAGGAACAGGCGCATGTGCCGGGCCACGATGATGAAGAAGGAGTAGTGGAAGAAGATGGCGAAGAGCCAGAGCCACTTGGAAGAGGCGTAGGCCACGACGTTGTTCTTCACGTCCAGCTTCACGGCCGTGTTGCGGAACAGCGAACGGAAGCAGAGCACCTCCAGGAGCATCCGCATGAACGTCTGCGGACCCGTGGAGGGGTTGTCCCACTTGTTCTGCTTGAACAGCGTGGGGTCATAGGGTTCCTGCTGGCCGCCGGTGGTGGGGATGCGGAACGGCACCGGGCGTTTGGCCCAGCCATACACCTTGCAGACGAACCCCGCCAAAAAGACGAGGAGCGCCGTCGAGGGGATGCAAATGCCGAAGAAGACGTTCAGCTTTGCCGCCCCGACCCCGATCAACGGGATCAGCACCAAGGCAAAGACGAAAAACAGCGAGTACAATGCATTCATCTCCCGTCACCTCGTTTGAGTGTTCGGCCCGCCCCGGGCCCTCCACTTATGCCTTGACGGCCTCTTCGGCCGCGACGTCCAGCACGAGACCCGCCTTGCGCATGATGTTGCGGTGGGCGAGCTTGATCTCCTTCACCCGCAGCTCATAGATCTGCTTGCGGTCCCGGAAGTAGACGTCGAAGGCCAGCAGGGCCATGTTGTCCACCCGGGTCTCGAAGGCCAGAAGCTCGGCCAGCCGCCCCTGGGCCGACAGTTCGTCGGCCAGGGCCTCGCGCAGGGCCTTCTTCAACAGAAAAACGAAACTCAAGGCTTCCGACGGCGCGAAATCCTGCACCGCCCGGATCTTCACCAGACGGTCCAGCGCGGCGCACAGGGCGTCGGCGTCCTCCCAGGACAGAAGCAGGGAGAAGACCTCGGCCGCGGTCGCCCGGATGGCCTGGCCCACCGGATTCTCGAAGAGATCCCGGTTGGCCTTCCAGACCTTCTGCGTCTCCGCCGGGTAGGTGCCGAAAATAAGCTCCACCCAACGGGTCACCAGCGGCTCCTCCTGGGATGCGAGCTGCTCCAGGAGGGGCAAACGCCGTTGATCCTCGGTCCGTGCCATATCGCGCCACCGCAGCCGCGGCGCCCGAAGGCCCGCGTCCGCGTCGTCAGTATTTTTCGTGTCGGAGGTCGTGAAATCTCACACGGTTGAACACCGCCCTTATTTCAGACGAAAGGCAAAAGGTCAATCCGTTTTCCGGGATTTCCCGATGGTGCGGGAGGGATTCCGAGCCGCGAGCGTCATTCTTCCCGAGCCCCCGAGACGGTGGGCTCCGGCCGGGCGTCCCCGGGACGTGAACATCATTCGTCACCCCTGGGGCGCGCCTCCCCGGCCGCCCGCGTCGCGGCCGCTGAGGACCATCGGCATGCGTCTTTCCTCTCACGTCCTCCGGAGCGCCGTCCTCCCCTTCTTCGCCCGCTCCCGTCCGAACCAGCGCAATGTGCAGAATGTTGCATGAATTCATGTGCTGGATATTGCACATCGGACTTCGCATACGATATTCTTATGCATTGATATTGTTTAATTTTTATCATTGGCACGGTCCATGCTTCATCCAGGACAAAACAAACGGCCGCTCACCCGGCCCAAGGAGGATTTCACGATGAAGACCGCCACCCGTTCCGCCTGGTACGTGGGTTTGGCCCTGAGCATGGTGCTCGGCCTGGCCGCCGCTTCCTACGCCTTCGGAGGCCATGGACACGGCATGTACGGAGGAGGCCCCGGCTACGGCATGATGGACGAATACACCCAGCTCACCCCCGAGAAGCGAGCCGCCGTGGACAAGCTCTTCGCCGAGCACCGCAAGGCCGTGCAGCCCCTGCGCGACGAGCTCTTCGTCAAGCAGGCCGAGCTGGACGCCGTTGAGCGTCAGCAGAGCCCGGACCTGAACGCCGTGCGCACCCTGGCCAAGGACATCACCACCCTGCGCGGCAAGCTCTTCGACCAGGGCGAGGCCTTCCGGGCCAAGGTCGAGAAGGAGACCGGCATCGAGATGGGCCCCGGCCGCGGCTACGGCATGGGTTACGGTCGCGGCTCCGGCATGGGCTACGGCCACGGCTACGGCCACGGTTACGGCATGGGCGCCGGCGGCGGTTGCGGCCGCTGGTAGACGCCCCTTCGGACGGCGGGCCGGGAGCTTTCCCGGCCTCCGTCCACATCTCCCCCCCCCGCCCCCGGAGGCGTCAGATGACCAAACGTTTTCTCCTCCGCTTCACCCTGCTCCTGCTCATCCTCGGGATGGCGGGCGTGGCCCACGCCTTTTTCGGCCTCTTCGAAACCGGCCCGCGCATGGTCCAGCCCGACAACGGCGTGGTGCGCCTGTCCCTGGACCAGTTCCGAGACGGCGCGGCCCGGCGCTACGCCCTGAACCTGGACGGCAAGAACGTGCCCTTCTTCGTGGTCCAAAGCCGCGACGGCGTTACCCGGGCGGCCTTCGACGCCTGCGACGTGTGCTGGGCCGAGCGCAAGGGCTATTCCCAGGACGGCGAGCACATGGTCTGCAACAACTGCGGCCAACGCTTCCACATCGCGCGCATCAACGAGGTCAAGGGCGGCTGCAATCCCGCGCCCCTGCACCGGACGGTGGAGGGCGGCGACCTGGTCATCAGGGTCGCGGACATCGCCGCCGGAGCCGGATACTTCTAGGACCGCGCACAGATGAACCTCTGCACCATCCCGCTGCGCAACCTGCGGCGCAAACCGCTCAAGAACCTGCTCCTGGCCCTGGTCCTGACCCTGGGCGTGGCGGCCATCACGGCCCTCTTCGGGGTTTCCCGGGTGGTCGGCGAAAGTCTCGAAAAAAAGCTCACGGCCTACGGCGCGAACATCCTCGTGACCCCGCGATCGGAAAAGCTCACCGTGAGCTACGGCGGCCTGGCCCTGGGCGACATGCTCTACGGCCTGGAGTACCTGGACGAGGCCGCCGCCCAGAAGGCCATCGACGGCATCGCCCTGCGCGAGAACGTGAGCGTGGTCGCGCCCAAGCTGGTGGTCCCGGCCGAGTCCGGCGGCACGGCCCTGGCCGTGGTCGGCGTGCGTTTCGACCGGGAGCGGCTGCTCAAGGGCTACTGGAGCCTGACCGGGACTTGGCCCGCCTCGGACTCCCAGATCCTGCTCGGCTCCCATGCGGCCGTCCGCCTGGGCGGAGCCGCCGGGCCCCTGGCCCCGGGCGGCGAGGTGCGCATCTCCGGCCGCGACCTGACCGTCTCCGGCGTGCTGGCCGAAACCGGCGGGGACGACGACAACGCGGCCTTCGCCACCCTGCCCCTGGCCCAGTCCCTGGCCGGGCTGCCGGGCAAGGCCAACCTCCTGGAGGTGGCCGCGCTCTGCGCCGGGTGCCCCATCGAGGACATCGTGGCCCAGCTCGCCGCCGCCCTGCCCCACACCGAGGTCAAGGCCCTGCGCCAGGTGGTGGAGCAGCGCATGTATTCCGTGCACTTCGTGAAGAACATGGCCCTGGCGGTGAGCCTGGTCATCCTGCTCACGGCCTGCGCCATGGTCGCGGCCAGCATGCTCTCCTCGGTCAACGAGCGGGTGCGCGAGATCGGCCTGCTGCGCTCCCTGGGTTTCTCCCGGGGGGCGGTGTTCTCCCTGTTCAGCTTCGAGGCCCTGCTCCTGGGCCTGGCCTCGGGACTGGCGGGCCACCTGTTCGGCTTCACGGCCACCGGGCCGATCCTCTCGGCCCTGCACGCCGAGGGCGCGACCCCGGGCTTCAGCCTCGCGGCCCTGGCCCTGACCGCGGCGGCCATCTCCCTGGTCAGCGTGCTTTCGTCCCTCTTCCCGGCCTGGAAGGCGTCGCGCGTGGACCCCTCCCAGGCCCTGGTGTCCCTCTAGGAGGTCCGACCCGTGCTCCGCGCCATCGACATCGCCAAGACCTTCCGCTCCGGCGGGCTGGACGCCCCGGCCCTGCGCGGGGTCTCCCTGGACGTGCCCGAGGGCCGCTTCATCGCCGTGGTGGGCCGCTCCGGCTCGGGCAAATCCACCCTGCTCAACGTGCTCTCCACCCTGACCCGGCCCGACGCGGGCGGCCTCACCTGGCGCGGCGCGGACCTCGCCGACCTGCCGGAATCCGCCATCGACGCCCTGCGCCGCCGCGACTTCGCCGTGATCTTCCAGCAGCACCACCTCCTGCCCTACCTCACGGCCCTGGAGAACACCCTCCTGCCGTTCATGACCGGCTTCCGTTCCGTGAGCGGCGCCCAGCGCGACCGCGCCCGGGCCTGTCTGGCGCGGGTCGGGCTCTCCGGCAAGGAGGACCGCCTGCCCGGAGCGCTCTCCGGCGGGGAGCAGCAGCGCGTGGCCATCGCCCGGGCCCTGGTCAAGGACGCCCGGGTGCTCTTCGCGGACGAGCCCACCGGCAGCCTGGACAAGGCCACCGGCCGGGGCGTCATGGAGCTCCTGCGCGCCCTGGCCGACGGAGGGCTGGCCGTGGTCATGGTCACCCACGACCAGGAATGGGCCGCCCTGGCCGACGAAATCGTCTTCATGGAAGACGGGCGGCTTCGCCGCACTTTAGAAGACGGTTGAGAAAGAGGGCGGCTGGGCTGTTCCGCCTCTCTGAACACCGGGCCGCGTCCCCGGCCGCGACAAAATCTCCTCTCCACCTCCCCTCCGCAACCGGGGGCCGCATCCGTCCGATGCGGCCCCCGCCGGCTTCGCCGGTTCATAAGAAGACGGAGAGGGGCGACAAAAGAGCCTCCTTGCCTTTCTATAACCCGGCGAAGCCGGTGAAGCCGGTGGACCGTCGGGACCGGACGGTGTATCGAGAGGCCGGGAAGTCCTTGAACCACGGGAGTGAGGCCATGAACGACCTGCGCAAACGGCTCGACGGACTGCTGGAGGCCCTGGGCGGGGCCGAGGAACCCATCGGCGTGTTCTACTCCGACCGCGAACCGGCCCTGGGTTTCGCGCCCAAGCCCGGCCCGGCCGTCTCCGCCGAGCTGGAACAGGCCGGGGCCATCGACTTCAAGGCCGTGTTCGAGAATTTCTCCTGCGTCCTGGGCAATGTCTGGATGTCCCGCAAGAAGGGCCTGCCCGCCTGGCTCACGGCCGAGCGCTACGGTTGTCCCGGGGCCTCGTTCCACTGCGGCTTCCATGCGCCCCAACTGGAATTCATCGCCCGCTACGTGTCCACGGGCGCGCCCCAGGCGGCCCCCGGCGAACGCTACCTGCCCTCGCCCGAGGCCGTGCGCGGCTACTTCGACGCCCTCTCGCCCCGGCCCGCGCCCGCCCGCGTCTGCGTGTTCAAGCCCCTGTCCCTGCTGGAGCCCGGCGAGGAGCCCGAGGTGGTCGTCTTCTTCGCCCGGGGCGAGGTGCTCGGCGGTCTCTGCCAACTGGCCTGCTTCGCCACCGGCGACGTGGAGGCCGTGGCCCTGCCCTTCGGCGCGGGCTGCGCGAGCATCCTGGCCTGGCCCCTGCGCTACCTGGAGCAGGGCCGCGAGCGCGCGGTGGTCGGCGGCCCGGACCCGTCCTGCCGCAAGTTCCTCAAGGTGGACGAGCTGACCTTCGCCGCGCCCTGGTCCCTGTTCCGCAAGATGCTCGACGCCTGGCCCGACTCCTTCCTGGCCCACCAGTCCTGGGAGGGGCCGCGCAAGAAGGCCCTGCGCAGCCGCCGGACCTGGGGCGAGGACGGGACGGAGGCGGCGCGCGCCTGAGCCGCCGCGTTTGACACCCCGCCGCGTATGGCGGATAACGGGGCCGGAACCGTCGGAGGGGCCATGACCATCCTGTATATCCTGCTGGGCGCCACCGGCCTGGTGCTGCTCTGGCTCGTGCTCGTCTACAACCGGCTCGTCCGCAGCCGGAACATGGTCCGCGAGGCCTGGAGCGGCATCGACGTGCAGCTCAAGCGGCGCGCGGACCTCATTCCCAACCTCGTGGAGACGGTCAAGGGCTACGCCGGGCATGAGCAGGCCGCCCTGGCCCGGGTCACGGAGCTGCGCGCCAAAAGCCTCTCCGGCGGCGGCGCGGCCGAGCAGGGCCGCGTGCAGGCCGAGCTGAGCCGGGCATTGGCCGGAATCTTCGCCGTGGCCGAGGCCTACCCCGATCTCAAGGCCGACGCCTCCTTCCGCCAGCTCCAGGGCGAGCTGACCAACGTGGAGGAGCATGTCCAGCTGGCCCGGCGCTACTACAACGGCGCGGCCCGCGACCTGAACATCGCCGTGGAGTCCTTCCCCAACAACCTCGTGGCCGGGGCCTTCGGCTTCCAGACCGTGGAATACTTCGAGCTGGAGGACGCGGCCGACCGCGCGGTCCCGGACGTGTCCTTCAAGTAGGCGGGCCCCCGTGCGGCGCGTCCTGTTCCTCTCCCTCGCCGCCCTGGCGGCCCTCTTCCTGTCTTTGCTTCACGCGCTCCCGGCCCACGCCGAGGAGGCCATTCTCTCCTACGAGAGCCGGGTCCGCGTCCTGGAGAACGGCTCCCTGGACGTCACCGAGACCCTGCGCGTGCGCGTCGAGGGCGAGCGCATCCGCCACGGGATCTACCGCGACTTTCCCACGGACTACGCCGGTCCACGAGGCCGGGCGGCGCGGGTGGGCTTCGCGGTCAAGTCCGCCGAGCGCGACGGGCGGCCCGAGTCCTGGCGCGAGGAGCGCATCCCCGGCGGCCGCCGCGTGTACCTGGGCTCCAAGGACACCCTGGTCAAGCGCGGCACACGCGTCTGGGTGCTGCGCTACGTCACCGACCGCCAGATCGGCTTCTTCAAGGAATACGACGAGATCTACTGGAACGTCACCGGCAACGGCTGGCTCTTCCCGATCCTCTCGGCCCGGGCCGTGGTGGAGCCGCCCGCCGGGGCGGAAATCCTCGACGCCCAGGCCTACACCGGCCCCGAGGGCTCCACGGAACAGGACGCCCGCGTGGGCCTCGAGCCCGGCCGGGCGGTCTTCGAAACCCTCCGCCCCCTGCCGCCGGGCGAGGGCCTGACCGTGACCACGGCCTGGCCCAAGGGTTTCGTCGCCGAGCCCACGCCCCGTGAACAGGTCCGCGACCTGCTGGCCGCCGACGCCTCGGCGGGCGCCGCCCTGGCCGGATTCGTCGCGGTGCTCATCTACTATCTCATGGCCTGGAACATGGTCGGCCGCGACCCGGCCAAAGGCCCCATCGCGCCGCTCTTCGAGCCCCCGGCCGGGCTCTCCCCGGCGGCCTGCCGCGTGCTCTGGCGCATGGGCTGCGACCGCGCCTGTCTGGCGGTCACGGTGCTCTCGCTGGCGGCGAAAAAGGCCCTGAGCATCGACGGCCCGGCCCCCTGGTCCCTGGTCCGCTCCCCCGACACGCCCGCCGACCTGCCCCCCGAGGAACGCGCCGTGCTCGACCGGCTCTTCCTGAGCGGCCCCGGCCCTCTGGCCCTGGGCAGCCAGAACGCCGACGTGCGCGGGGCCGAGGCCGTCCTGCGCTCCCAGCTGTCCCGCGTCTCCGCCCGCCTGGGGTTCCGCGAGAATCGCCGCTGGCTCCTGCCCGGCCTGGGGCTGACCCTGGCGACCCTGGCGGCCGTGATCCTGTTCCTGCCCGCGGCCGAGGAGCGCATCCAGGCCGGATTCCTGGCCCTCTGGCTGGGCGGCTGGACCGCCGGGGTCTGGACCCTCACCCTGCGCGCCCGCGACGCCTTCCGCGTCGGCTTCATCAAGGGGCTGCCCGTGCTGCTCTTCGCCCTGCCCTTCTGGGCCGGGGAGCTGATCGGCCTCGGCATCCTGGCCCGGGCCGCCGGACTCCCCACGGCCCTCGTCTTCCTGGCCGCCGTCTGCCTGAACGTGCTCTTCGCCCATCTGCTCAAGGCCCCCAGCGTGGCGGGCCGCAAGCTCATGGACGGCATCGAGGGCTTCCGGCTCTTCCTCTCCGTGGCCGAGCAGCACCGTCTGGAGGCGCTCAATCCCCCGGACCTGACCCCGGAAGTGTTCGAGAAGTATCTGCCCCACGCCCTGGCCCTGGACGTGGAGAACCAGTGGGCCGAGCGCTTCGCCGACCGTCTGCGCGCCGCCGGGCGGAACCCGGCCGACTACTCGCCCACCTGGGCCGGAAGCCACTGGCGCGGCGGTCCGGGCGGTATCTCCCGCGACCTCTCCTCCTCCCTGGGCCCGGCGCTCTCGGCCTCGGCCGCGTCGCGAAGCTCGGCCCCGGGCTCACGCTCCGGCTCCTTCGGCGGCGGCCGCTCCGGCGGCGGTGGCGGCGGTGGCGGTGGCGGCGGCTGGTAGGGCTTCGCCCTTCTTCAAAAAGACGGAAAGGCGCTGTTCCTCCCGGGCCTTTCCATGACCCCTCCCCCGTCTTTCCATAATCCCCCGAAGGGGGCGGAGCGTCTTTCCTGGATGGTCAGGCGGTCCTTGCCCTTCCGGTTGCGCCTCGGATTGCCGCACATCGCGCAGGAACACGGCACCCGGGTGCGCCCGGCCTTGCCGACGGCGCGGGGGGTGATCCAGGCTTCCTCGTACTGACGAAGGCGGCACATGCGCAGTCCCAGACGCTTGCGGCGGGCGATGTCTTCACGGTTCAGCATGTTTTTCCCCTCGTTCCGGCCGGAACAAATGAGACGCCCCACGGGACGACGCGCGCGGGGGCCGCATTGACGTTAGCCCGCCCACGCGTTACGTTTTTTTGCCGCTTTTTTCGACTCCCGTTGCAGCGAGAGGATAAGCGCGCGGGCAGTATCCCGGGCCGCTTCACGCGGGCGACCCGGGGATTCGGGAAAAGCGGCTCTTTCATTTCCAGCGGGCGGAGACGCCCCAACGGAAACGACTCTTGGCGGCCGAGCGTGAACATGGGCGATCCTTTTCCGGCCGCCCTCCCCCGTCTTTCTATAATCCCCCGAAGGGGGCGACGCCGGGGCGGGAGTAGAAGATCTGGCCGTCGGACTCGATCGCGTCCAGCTGGCGTTCGCGGACCATGCGTTCCAGGGCCTTGCGCACCACGCCCGGGTCCGCGCCCAGGGCCCCGGCCAACTGGGCCAGGGTCTGCGGCCGACGGGCCAGGCTGGCGGCCAGCGCCTCGCGCAGGCGGTTCTCCGTGAGCCGGGCCGAGGCCGACGCCTTGACGCCCGGGCCGACAGGCGCGGCCTGCGTCCCCAGGGCCTTGCGCCAGAGTCCCAGGGTGTGGCTGTCCACGGCCTCGGCCGAGTCCAGGGTGCCGGGCCGGGACAGGGTCACCACGTCCACCCGTTCGGGCTTCAGCTCCGCGCAGTAGTCCCGCAGCAGGTCGAGATTCCTCCCGGAATCGTTGTAGCCCTTGACCAGGAGCACCTCCAGGCAGAGGCGTCCGGGGAACTCCCGACGCAGATCCTGGATGCCCCGGGCGATCTCGGCCAGGCGCAGGGACCGGTGCGGCCGGTTCACGGCCTGGAACTCCTCCTCCACCAGACTGTCCAGGGAGGGCAGGATCATGTCCGCCGCGCCCAGTTCCCGGCGCACGAGCGGGTCGGGCAGCAGGCTGGAGTTGGTCAGCACGGCCACCGGCACGCCGGGCAGGATGCTCCGGCAACCCGCGATGATCTCGGGCAGCCCGGAGTTGAGCGTGGGCTCGCCCGAGCCGCCGAGCGTGACCACGTCGGGGTCGTCGAAGCCCTCGGCCTTCCAGGAGCGGAGTTCGGCCAGGATGTCCCGGGGCGCGGCCCAGGGCTTGCGTTCGCGGGTGCGGATGGTCGTGGGGCCGACCTCGCAGTAGACGCAGTCCATGGAGCAGACCTTGGACCCCAGGAGGTCCAGGCCCAGCGAACGGCCCAGGCGGCCGGAGAGAACGGGTCCGAATACGTAGCGGTACATGGCGGGCTTGACTCCGGAAGGCCGTGCCGGTAGGCAGGGCGCATGATTCAACCTGGACAACTGGTAATCCTCATCAGCCCCAAGGGCAAGCGCTACATGCACAAGCTCGTCCCGGGCAACGAGGTCCATACCCAGGAGGGCAAGCTCCTCCTGGACGACGTGGCCGAGGCCGGGTTCGGCGGTTGCGCCCGCACCCATCTGGGCAAGCCGTATCTCGTGCTCAAGCCCACGGTGTACGACCTCATCAAGGGGGTCAAGCGCCAGACCCAGATCATGTACCCCAAGGAGATCGGCTATGTGCTGCTCAAACTCGGCATCGGCCCGGGCAGCACGGTCATCGAGTCCGGCACGGGCTCGGCCGGTCTGACCCTGGCCCTGGCCTGGTTCGTGGGCGACACCGGCAAGGTCTACACCTACGAGCGCCGCGAGGACTTCTTCAAGCTGGCCATGAAGAACCTCGACCGCGTGGGGCTGCTCCACCGCGTGGAGCAGGTCAACCAGGACATCGAGAACGGCTTCAAGCACACCGGCGCGGACGCCCTGTTCCTGGACGTGCGCGAGCCCTGGCTCTACCTCCAGCACATCCCCAAGGCCGTGCTGCCCGGAGCCATGTGCGGCTTCCTCCTGCCGACCACGAATCAGGTCTCCGACCTGCTGCGCGGCCTGGACGAGGGCCCCTTCGTGGAGACCGAGGTGCTGGAGATCCTCGTGCGGCGCTACAAGCCCGTGGCCGACCGCCTGCGGCCCGACGACCGCATGGTGGCCCACACCGGCTTCCTCATCTTCACCCGCTACATGGAGAAGCCCGAGCCCCTGCTCCTCCCCGAAACCGACGCCTCGGAGGTCGACCCCACGGAAATGGACCCGGACGAGGACGAGGCTTCGCCTCTTTCATAGAAAGGCCGGGAGGGGCGGTCGCTCCGGCTCGAATCAGATCACGCCACGGCGGCTCCGCGAGGGGCCGCCGTTTTGTTTCGCTGAACGTCCAGGAAGCAAGCCTCCCCTACTTCTTCGCCGGGGCCGCCTCCATCCCGCGCAGACGCTCGGCCGCCGGTTGATAGCCCAGCTCCAGGGCCCGGCGGTAGGAGGCCAGGGCCTTTTCCGTGTCCTTCTTCATGTGCAGCCCCTGGCGTTGCAGTTCGCCCAGGCCGTACCAGGCCATGCCGTAGTCCTGCTCCGCCGCCGCCTCCAGGAGCCGGACGGCCAGCTCGGGGTCTTCGCGGGGAGCCTCGCCAGCAAGAAGCATGGCCGCCGTCTCGTACTGCCCGGCGGGGTCGCCCTGGTTCGCGGACCGCCTGCACCACTCCCAGGCCTTCTTCAGGTCGCGCGGCGCGCCCAGGCCCTTGTCGTAGGAGATGCAGAGGTTGTACTGCGCCCCGGAGTGGCCCTGCTTGGCGGCCTTGCGCCACCAGGAGTTGGCCGTCTCGGCGTCGGCCTTCACTCCCTGGCCCGCGGCGTAGGCCTGGCCCAGGCGGTACTGGGCGTCCGGCTGGTCGTGCCCGGCGGCCTTGCGCAGCCAGGTCATGCCCTTGCGGCGCTCCGTGACCGTGGGGGCCTTGAGCAGCATCTCGGCCAGGGCGAACTCGCCCAGGGCGTCGCCCGCCTCGGCGGCCTTGCGGTACCAGCCCGTGGCCACCACCGTGTTCTTCGGGGCATGCACGCCGTTGGCGTAGACGTCGCCCAGGTTGACCATGGCCAGGGTGTCGCCGCTTCCGGCCGCCCGCTCGAACCAGAAGAGCATCCGGCCCTGGTTCTTGGGCACGCCCCGGCCCAGGCCATAGAGCCCGGCCAGGTTGGTCTGGGCCCGGGCCAGGCCCTGGTTCGCGGCCAGCTCGAAGAGCTTCGCGGCCTCGGCGTCGTCCTGGGGCAGACCATTGCCGTGCAGGTACATCTGGGCCAGCTCGTAACGCGCCTCGGCGTGACCCTGGTC